>PDWI01000996.1_pt1 | contig 45856 bp, 34 predicted proteins | sample 1430891 | NCBI WGS metagenome assembly PDWI01 (sample SAMN01162508, study PRJNA174530) | Oral metagenome, whole genome shotgun sequencing project. | biome: Marine environment; feature: Marine mammal; material: Swab sample of the gingival sulcus; isolation source: swab sample of gingival sulcus...
CATCTACCCTGTAGGTGATGGTATCGGTCAGGGTCTCTCCATCATTGAGCCCCAGAACTGCGGTGTTGGATGTATCTGCGGTATAGCTGTAGGAGCCGTTTTCATTGACGATGATACTGCCATAAGTGGTATTGATTGAGTTCGTGAGATTGGTATTGCCATTGATTCCGGTGATAGTGAGGGTGTCACCATCGACGTCACTGTCATTGCCAAGCATATTACCGGTGGTTGTCGGATTGGTTTCCGAAACACTTCCTGTATCGGGCTGGGCTGCTGGTGCATCATTTTTACCCGCAAGGGTAACGGTCACATCTTTGGAGGCCGTGCCGCCATTGCCATCGTCTATGGTGATGGTATAGACCTGGGCCAGGGTTTCGCCTTCCTTGAGGTGATCGAGATCGGCGTCAGGTACTGTGAAATTCCAGTTGATTTCGCCGTTGGTTGAATCAATGCCAGGGGTGAAATTGCCCAGGTAGCCATTGACCTTGGGTACGGCAGTCACCGTATGGGTGTCGGAACCGTCTGCATCCGTGAAGTTGAGAGTGCCACCGGTAGTGCGGTTGGTGGTGTTTTCACCAGATGCATTGTCTGTAATTTCTGTCACGTTTCCCGCAGTATCGCCAGCGTTAATGACGGGGGAATGGTTAGGTGGCACAGGCGGAGTATAACCGTCAATGGTAATAGTCAGGGTCTCGGTAGCGGTGCCACCATTGCCGTCAGCGACGGTATAGGTAATGGTGTCGGTCAGGGTCTGGCCGTCATTCAGACCGGACACCGCTGGAATGGAAGTATCTGCGGTATAGTTATAGGAACCGTCCGGGTTGAGGGTGAGGGTTCCATATTGGGTGTTTATTGAGTTACCCGGATTACTCCCATTGACCTGGGTGACGGTAAGGGCATCAGAGTCCACATCACTATCATTGTTGAGTACATTGCCGCTGGCGCCCGGTTGGGTTTCTGACACACGGTTGCTATCGGGTCGGGCATCTGGCGCGTCATTTTTACCCACAATGGTGATGACCACGTCTTCGGAGGTAGTGCCACCGTTGCCATCATCCAGGGTGAGGGTGTAGGTCTGGGTCAGGGTTTCCCCTTCCTTGAGATGGTCGAGGTCGGCATCATTGACAGAAAATGCCCAGTCAATTTCGTTATTGGCCTGATCGACAACGGGCGTAAAGGTGCCGAGATAACCGGCGTCTTTGGCTGAGGCAGTCACGCTGTGAGTATCGGAACTGTTGGCATCCGTAAAGTGCAGGGAGCCGGTGGCGGTGTGCATAGTGATGTTTTCACCGGGCTGATTATCTGCTACTTCGGTGATTTCACCTATGGTGTCGCCGTTGCTGTCGATGACAGGGGCTTCATTGTTGCCGTTTATGGTGATGGTTATCGTGCTGGCACTGATACCACCATTGCCGTCAGCCACGGTATAGGTAATGGTGTCGGTCAGGGTCTCGTTGTCGCCTAGGCTGGCTATCGCAGGATCGTTCGTGTTCAGTGTGTAGCGATAAGTGCCATCCGGCTGGATGCTGATGTTGCCATATTCGGTTTCCTTGGTGGTGCCGGGGCGGCCATCGATCTCACTGACAACGGTCAGTGAGTCACCCTCTCTATCTTTGTCGTTATCGAGCACATTGCCAGAGACAATTGAGGGGCCGTTGGCACTGATGGTTCCGGTATCGGCTTCGGGTTCCGGTGCATCGTTTGAGCCATCGATGGTAACAACAACATCCCGGGTTACGGTACCACCATGGCCATCATCCAGCGTGAGAGTGTACGTCTGGGTCAGGCTATCGTCTGCTCCGAGCGAGTCGAGATCGGCGTCATCGACGGAAAATGTCCAGTGGATAGTATTGGTGGCTGGATCGACAGTCGGCGTAAAAGTGCCAAGATAGTTATCATTTTTTGGTACGGCACTGACTGTGTGTGTGTCTGTATCGTCTGCGTCGGTAAAGCTCAGCGAGCCTGTAGTGATATGGGTTTTGCTGTTCTCGCCAGGCTGATTGTCTTCAATTTCGGTGACCTGACCTGTGCTGATGCCATCCGCTTCGATAACAGGTGGTTCGTTTGGTTCATCTGATGTTCGACCCTGAATACGGATGGTTAAAGTGGTGCTGGCTGTGCCGCCATTGCCGTCAGTCAGGGTATAGGTAATGGTGTCGATCAGGGTTTCGCCATCGTTCAGGCCGGCTACTCTTGGATCGTCGGTGTTCGTTGTGTAGGTATAGGAACCATCAGGATTCAGGGTGATGCTGCCAAATTCGGTGGTGATCGTCGTTCCGGGGGTTGCGCCGTTGACGCTGGTCACAGTCAGGCTGTCACCGTCCACGTCGCTATCATTGACAAGTACATTGCCGGTGGTGGCCGGCGACTCTTTCGAAACGCTCTCTGTATCTGGCAGAGCCACGGGCGTATCGTTGCTGCCATTGACCGTGATGACGATATTTTCGGTGGTGGTGCCGCCGTTACCATCGTTCAGGGTAATGGTGTAAGTTTGAGTTAGGGCATCATCTTCTCCGAGCGGATCGAGAGCGGCATCATCGACGGTAAACGTCCAGTTGATGGTGTTGGTATCCGGGTCGATCGTTGGAGTCAGGGTGCCAATATAGCCTTCGTCTTGAGGTGTAACGGTAATGCTATGGTTATCTGCAGGGTCGAGGTCGTCAAAGTCGAGTGTGCCTGTGGTGGTCAGCTGTGTGCGGTTTTCTCCAGGCTGATTGTCCGCAATTTCTGTCATTTCACCGGTATTTTTGCCACCTGTGATGACAGGCGGGTGGTTTTGCTGTGGCTCGGGATCGGGCTTCGGTTCGGCAACTGGATCCCGTTCCATGCCGATTTCTGGCTCTGGCTGGGCCGGTGCGACCGGCGCTATAGGTGCTTCTGGTGTTTCTGGTTTTTCATCAGGCTGGTAATTGCGCGGTTCTGATAAACGCCACTGATAAAGCGGTGTGGCTGGCGAGCTGACATAAGCGCTGCCACGATCTTCGTGGAAACTGTCTTCCGTTTGGCTGCTGAAAAGCATCAGGCGGCTGGTGCTGCCTTCGTCATTGCCCATATCCCTGGCTTCAAAATACCGGTATCCCCCTTGGGGTATCAGGGACAGCTCCGAACTAAACAGGTTCTGAACGGTAATGGAGGAGTTGTCGTCAGTCGCCTCTTGCAGGTCGATGGTATCGGAAAGTGTGCCGTCCAGCTTGTAGACTGATCCGACCTCATCACCTTCGTATATAAAATCCCCGACTTTCAGGATGCGTATATTGCCGTCCTTGTCTACTGCCTGGAATTGGCCGCTGATGTTTTTAACTACGCCTGATTTTTGTCTCATGGGGTTCGATCCTCACAGTCATACCATTCTTTCAGAGTGATTTCGTTGCGGCACAAAACCACTATTTTCAGTTTATTTCTTACTATGCTGACACTTGTCATTTAAACGAGTTGTATGCGCGTATTCAGGGGTTATCTCTGTTGCATCACAGCAAAAGTTTAGCAGAGAGTTCGGATTGGTGTGGTTTTAAGTGTGCGGTTATTAAGCAAAAATACAAAATTACAACAAATCAACGACAAATAACTACGGTAATTTGCGTAAGCAAACACGAAGTGATGAAGTGATTATGTTTGGCCTTTTCAGCTATTTATGAAACTGAAGTACAAAATAAATAAAGTAGGGATTCGAAGAAAAGTCAAATGTGAATTGAAATATCATTTCAATATGGTACCAGTGGGCGGACTTGAACCGCCACTCCCGTGAAGGAACCGGATTTTGAATCCGGCGTGTCTACCAATTTCACCACACTGGCATAACGATAGGGCGACAATGCTATGTCGTCTGTTGCAGGCGTCGTATTATATGGCATTCTTTCGCTACGTCAACACCCAAAAGTGATATTCATTCCTGAAAGATGCTTGATCGATATTTTGCTGGATGATTGGTAAATGAAACCGGGCAAGTGGAATGTAGCAGTGGTAAACCGGCCTGAATTTAGGTACAGTAGGCGGCCAATTTCTCCGGTGTTATTCAACCCTGCATGCTCGTTTCCGAATTCGATTACCATTTGCCTTCTGAGTTGATCGCCAAGTATCCGACCCGCAACAGAACGGATAGCCGTTTGCTCGTGCTTGATAAAGCCAGTGGTGAGCTGGCGCATCGACACTTTGCCGATCTGGCAGAACTGCTGTCGCCTCTGGATTTGCTGGTGTTTAACGATACCCGCGTTATCCCGGCCCGTTTGTTTGGTCAGAAAGCCAGTGGCGGAAAAGTGGAGTTATTGGTTGAGCGGATGCTCTCTACACACAATGCACTCTGCCATATAAAAGCGAGCAAGTCGCCCAAACCAGGTGGTTGGTTGACTCTCGATGGTGGCCATGAACTTGAAGTGATCGGTCGCAAAGGGGCACTTTTTGAAGTAAGGTGCAATAGTGAAACAACTTTGTTAAACCTGATGAATGAGGTTGGTCATATACCCTTGCCACCTTACATCGATCGGGCGGATGTGGCTGAGGATAGAGATCGGTACCAAACGGTGTTTGGTAATAAAGAGGGCGCGGTGGCGGCGCCGACTGCCGGTTTGCATTTTGATTTGTCATTGATTGACCGGATAAAAGGCAACGGGGTAGATACCGCATTTGTCACCCTGCATGTCGGTGCGGGGACATTTCAGCCGGTACGTGTCGATAATATTTTCGAGCATAAAATGCATCGGGAGTGGATCGAAGTGTCGGAGGCGGTCTGCCAGCAGGTCAAGCGAACCAAAGCGCGCGGCGGCCGGGTCGTTTCGGTGGGAACTACCGGTGTTCGTTGTCTTGAAACCGCTGCCGGCAAGCCTTTTGTCGGTGATACCGATATTTTCATTTATCCCGGTTATCGGTTTAATACGGTGGATGCAATGATTACCAATTTTCATCTGCCTAAGTCGACATTGCTGATGCTGGTGAGCGCCTTTGCCGGCAAAGACAAAGTAAAACACGCCTATGAGCAAGCGATCACTGAAAAGTATCGCTTTTTCAGCTATGGTGATGCCATGTTTATTTTTTGATTCGGTTCCATGACGAGGATTTCGAAAATAGAGTGAGCAAGCACGAGAAAGAGCGGGACAAAGCGTGAGTCGAAAAAGCAATATGAATTTCGGCCTGATCGGTACCGATGGCAATGCCCGCAGAGGTCAGATTCAATTTCCCAGAGGAACCGTAGAGACGCCGGCGTTTATGCCTGTCGGCACCTATGGCACAGTAAAAGCGATGTTGCCAAAAGATATCCCGGCGACCGGAGCGGAGATCATTCTCGGCAATACCTTTCATTTAATGCTGCGCCCGGGTACCGAGGTGATTGCGGCACATGGTGATCTGCACGACTTTATGCAATGGCACAAACCCATATTGACCGACTCGGGCGGTTTTCAAGTGTTCAGTCTGGGTGATCGAAGAAAAATAACCGAGCAGGGGGTGACCTTTCGTTCGCCTGTCGACGGGGCTCTGGTTGAGCTGACGCCGGAAAAATCCATGCAGGTGCAACGCGCTTTGGGGGCTGACGTCGTGATGATTTTTGACGAATGTACACCCTATCCGGCGACCGAACAAGAGGCGCGGGATTCGATGAGGTTGTCTCTACGCTGGGCGGCAAGAAGCAAAGATGCCCATGCCGACAATCCGTCTGCGTTGTTTGGCATTGTTCAGGGTGGTATTTACCCTGAGTTACGGCAAGAATCATTGCATGGGTTGCTGGATATTGGCTTCGATGGCTATGCCATTGGTGGCTTGTCGGTCGGTGAGCCCAAAGAGGAAATGATGAGAGTGCTGGATCATCTCACCGGCGATATGCCGGAAAACAGGCCGCGTTATCTGATGGGTGTGGGTAAACCGGAAGACATTGTCGAATCTGTCAGGCGTGGAGTGGATATGTTTGATTGCGTGATGCCGACCCGGAATGCGCGTAACGGGCATCTATTCACCTCTAGTGGTGTCATCAAAATACGGAATTCGCCGCACAAAACGGATACCCGGCCACTGGATGACACCTGTACCTGTTATACTTGTCGTCACTTTTCCCGTTCCTATCTGCATCATTTGGATAAGTGTGGTGAGATACTCGGAGCACAATTGAATACCATTCATAACCTGCATTATTACCAGACGGTCATGGCCGGATTGCGAAAGGCCATCGAACAAGGTAAATTGAGCGCCTTTGTCGAGGCGTTTTATTTTGGGTTGGGCCAAGACGTGCCTGATGATTAGTTCTGCATAGCTAAAACAACGAATCAAATACTGATAACCGTTAGAATTTTATATTCGCTGTTGTTAACTTTTAAAAAAACCGGAGATAAAAATGAAATTAGTCCACGCTGTCATCCTGATGATGTCCATGACACCCGCCATTGCCTTTGCCAACCCGCAGCCAGAAGGGCCGGGGGCGATGTTTAATTTATTGTTTTTTGGTGGTTTTATTCTGATTTTTTACTTTTTGATGTGGCGTCCTCAAGCCAAACGGGCGAAAGAACATAAAGAGCTGATGGCCAGCTTGAGCAAAGGCGATGAAGTGGTGACCAATGGCGGTGTTGCCGGTAAAATCACGCGGGTCAAGGATGATTTTATCGTAATAGAAGTCGCTGACAATGTCGAAATCAAAGTGCAGCGGGTGGCTGTGTCGGCGGCGTTGCCAAAAGGGACTTTAAAAGAAGTCTAACTCTGGAAAAGACACCCGGCTCAGAAAATGAGCTGGTTTTGTTTGGTAATCGTAACACCAGTTTGGTTCACTGTGTTCAGTCAATTTTAGAAAGGGCATAACATGCTCAATAAATACCCTCTTTGGAAGAATATACTCTTGGCGGTAGTCCTGCTGATCGGGATTACCTACGCTCTACCCAATTTGTATCCGGATGACTATGCCGTGCAGATTACCGGGGCCAGTGCCACCACGTCGATAGATACGCGTGTGTTGGAACTAGCGGAAAAAGCACTCGATAAGGCTGGCATCGCTTATCGGAATCCGGAGCTTGGCAAGAAAAACGCGATGCTCCGATTTGATTCCGGGGCGCTTCAGTTGGCTGCTCAGCCTGTTATCAAAAGTGCTTTGGGCGCTGATTATCTGGTGGCCCTGAATTTGGCGCCGACGACGCCTGAGTGGCTCGATGCGCTGGGTGCTGGCCCAATGAAACTGGGCCTGGACTTGCGCGGAGGTGTTCACTTTTTACTGGAAGTGGATATGGATCAGGCGGTCGCGAAAAGAATGGATATCTATAGCAGTGATGTCAAGCGTAAGCTGAGAGAAGAGAAAATTCGCTATCGGGGTGTAAAACATTTGGATGACGGCTCTTTGGAGGTGAAATTCAGCAAAGAACAAGAGAGAGCGAAGGGGTTTGATTATCTGCGTAAAGAGTATCCTGAGTTTGCTGTTCGCGAGCTAGACAAAGACGGTAAATTTTATCTTAAACTGGTTATGACCGAAGCCAAGGTAAAAGAAATTGCCGACTATGCGGTCAAGCAAAACTTAACGACGCTGCGTAACCGGGTTAACGAGCTGGGTGTCGCCGAGCCATTGGTGCAACGGCAGGGGCGTGATCGTATTGTGGTCGAGTTGCCTGGTGTGCAGGACACCGCCCGCGCCAAACGGGTAATAGGCAAAACGGCCAATCTGGAGTTTCGTCTGGAAGCGCGTTTGGATGATTCGTCTATGACGGTGGACGAGTTTCCGTTTCGGGATAACCCGGCCCGTACTGCCCGGGTTGAAAAAGACATTATCGTCACCGGCGATAGCGTGGCCAATGCCAGTGCCAATTTTGACGAAAACGGCCGTCCTCAGGTCAATATTACGTTGGATGGCAAGGGTGGCAAAATTATGAGTAATGTCACCCGTGATGCGGTAAAAAGACGTATGGCGGTGGTGTTTATCGAGCATAAGGCCGGTGATACCGACCCGGCGGACGGTGAAGATACGGCACGGCGAATCAAGATAGAGAAAAGCATTATCAGTCTGGCCACGATACAAACTGCACTTGGTAGCAGTTTTAGAATTACCGGGTTGGATTCGGTTGCGGAGTCGTCCGAGCTTGCCTTGTTGTTGCGTGCTGGAGCCCTGGCGGCGCCGATTTATTTTGTCGAAGAGAGAACCGTGGGGCCAAGCCTGGGTAAACAGAATATCGATTCGGGGTTGAAATCGGTGGTCATCGGTTTCTCCCTCGTTGTGGTATTTATGTTGGTGTATTACCGGTTGTTTGGACTTATCGCCAATCTGGCCCTGATATTGAACCTCGTTTTGTTATCGGCCTTGATGTCGATTATCAGTGCGACCCTGACCCTTCCGGGTATTGCCGGAATCGTGCTTACCGTTGGTATGGCGGTGGATGCCAATGTCTTGATTTACGAAAGGATCAAGGAAGAAATTAAAAACGGGTTGCCTGTCCAGTCAGCTATTCATTCCGGCTACAGTCGCGCATTTGTCGCGATATTCGATGCCAATATCACTACTTTGCTGGTGGCTATCATCCTGTTCGCAGTGGGAACCGGCCCTGTCAAAGGATTTGCTGTCACTTTGTCGATAGGTATTTTAACGTCCATGTTTACCGCCATTGTGTTTACCCGGGCCATGGTAAATGCTATCTATGGTGGTCGTAACATTAAGCAATTAGCGATTTGAAAGGGGTAGCAGGTATGTCTGTTTTTGCCAAAGATATGGACTTTATGGGGAAGCGGAAATTAGCCGCTTTAGTTTCTGCTGCGTTTGTATTGATTTCTATTGTTTCGTTGGTCGTGAAAGGGCTGATACTGGGTTTGGACTTCACTGGTGGAACCCTGGTCGAGATCGAGTATCAAAAGCCACCGGTGATTGCCGATGTCAGGCAGCGATTGACGGATAATGGCTATGAAAAGTTAATCGTCCAGAACTTTGGTTCAGAGACCAGTGTCCTGGTTCGTTTGTCTCAGGGATTCAACGAAAAGGTGGGTGAGCAAGTGTTGGCTGTACTCAACACAGAAGCCAACCCGGTAACGCTGCAACGGGCCGAGTTTGTCGGTGCCCAAGTGGGTGAGGAGCTGCGTGAGCAAGGCGGCTTGGGCTTGCTGCTCGCTCTGGGTGTGGTGATGGTTTACGTCGCCTTTCGTTTTCAGTTCAAGTTTTCGGTGGGTGCCGTTATTGCGTTGGCGCATGATGTCATCATTACCTTGGGCTTTTTTTCGATACTTGGCTGGGATTTCGATCTGACCGTATTGGCTGCATTGCTGGCCGTGATTGGTTACTCGCTCAACGATACCATAGTGGTCTATGACCGTGTTCGGGAGAACTTCCGCAAAATCCGCAAAGGCACCTCCATCGAAATAATCAATACTTCATTGAATCAAACACTATCCAGAACCCTGATGACCTCATTGACCACTTTTATGGTTCTGCTGGCGTTATTTGTTTTTGGTGGAGAAATGATCGCCGGTTTTTCCAAGGCGTTGATGATAGGCGTGGTAGTGGGTACCTATTCATCTATCTACGTCGCAAACAATGCACTGCTGTTTATGGGCATTGTCAGAGAAGACTTGATGGAGCCGGTACGGGAAGAAGGTGAGGCTGATGACATGCCTTGATGGTGTGTATGGCCAAAGCAGGCTGTCATGGGCGGTAAATATCACCTGGTCATTGTCCGCTCAATACCGGCCGGCTACCCCCGGCATTGAATATAAATCAGATGGGGTTGTTAACTGGTTGGTAAAAATTTATCCCATTATCTAAAGCCTGCCTCGAAAGGCAAACAGCTTTTGTACCAGCGCCTTGAACAGTTTCGGGTTGGCCGCAACCACTGTTTTTGACGCCGGTTTGATTGGCGCGCCAGCGATGTCACCGAAAAGAACCCCTGATTCCTGACAAAACAACAGACTTCCGGCAAGTTCATCGGCATTGACGTTTAAGTCGATCAGGCAGTCCAGCTTGCCTGATGCGACATTGATCAAGTCCAGTGCGGTGCAACCGCTCATTTGGCAGTATAGTGCTTCTGTAAGCAAGTCTTGATATAAATCCATGATGACATGGTTGGACCGGTTGGCTTTTGCCGTAAACAAATTGGCGGCGACCAGTGCAGATTCAATTTTGCGTACCGAACTGACTCTGACTCGCTTGCCGTTCAAAGTGGCGCCCCGACCTTTACTTGCGGTAAATTCATCACCCGTCACTGGATTGAATAAAACGCTATGCTCGGCTTTTCCGTGTTGCAAACAAACAACGGAAAGCAGGGTGTCGGGCAATCCGCGAGAAAACGCCAATGGATTTAGTATGGGGTGAATGACCCAGGCAACGGGATGTGCTGCAAGTTTTGTTTCACCGAGTTCGGCAAAGTGGTGTTCGTGGTAGGATTTTTTTAGATTCTGGATCAGAATGCGGTGGACTTGTCGTTCGATTTTTTGCATGTTTTGTAGTGTCGATTCGACATTTTCCGGGCTGAATTCCTGGCGTTCCAATATTTGTTGCAGAAACTCGCCAGTCTGACGAACAGCACGTAATGCAATATTCATAATGGGATGCATAGTAAAAGAAACCTGTTAGCTAGGGTAAATTTGGCGTATTCTAGCAAACTGGCCCGGAATTAAGTACAGCCAGATATTATTTAGTGAGCCAGTGGTATGTATGAAAATGTGCGTGTGGTTTTGATCGAAACATCCTGTTCGGGCAATATTGGCGCGGTGGCAAGAGCCATGAAAAATATGGGTTTGAACAATCTTTGGCTGGTATCGCCGCGTACTGACTGGAATAATGCCCAGGCTGTTGCCCGTTCGGCTGGCTCTGAGGTTATTTTGCAAAACGCCAGAGTGGTGGATTCCTTGTCCGTTGCCATCGATGATTGTTCCTTTGTGGCCGGTACCAGTGCCCGCAGCCGACGAATTGACTGGCCTTGTCTGACTCCCCGGGCTTGTGCCGAGAAAATCTATGCGTTTTCAGCTGGGCCGCAGCCGAATAAAGAACAAATTGCCCTGGTTTTCGGGCGGGAAGATCGCGGGTTGAGCAATGATGAGTTGCAACGCTGTCATGTGCATGTGTTTATACCGGCAAATCCCGATTATTCCTCACTCAACTTGGCAATGGCAGTGCAAGTGGTGAGTTATGAGCTTCGTATGGCTTATTTTGAAAACAATCCTGAGGTAGCCTCGATTGGCCAGATTCCCGGCAGAGATCAAAGTGATTGGGATGATGAACCTGCCACCATGAAAGAGATCGAGATGTTTTTGACTCATTTGGAACAGACAATGACCGAGATTGAATATTATGATCCTGACAACCCCAGACAGTTGATGGCGCGTATACGTCGCTTATATCAACGTTGCAGACTTGGCAAAATGGAGGTAAACATTTTGCGCGGTATTTTGACCGCAACGCAAAAGGCAACAAGAAAGACAGTTCAACAATAGATTCAGGGTGGAATTAAGGGTGTTTTCTCGAATTAAAGAAGATATTAGCAGTGTGTTTGATCGAGACCCGGCAGCTCGAAACACATTCGATGTACTGACCAATTATCCCGGTCTGCATGCGGTGCTCTTTCATCGTGTGGCCCACAAGTTGTGGCTAAGCGGATTTAAATGGCTGGCCAGAACACTGTCTTCATTCAGTCGCTGGCTAACCGGAATAGAAATTCACCCCAATGCGCAAATAGGCAGGCGTTTTTTTATCGACCATGGTATGGGTGTGGTGATTGGCGAGACAACCATTATTGGTGATGATGTCACGCTGTATCAGGGTGTTACCCTGGGTGGAACCAGTTGGAACAAAGGCAAGCGGCATCCAACTCTTGGCCACAATGTGGTTGTCGGTGCCGGGGCGAAAATACTTGGTCCGTTCGAGGTGGGGGCGCATGCGAAAGTGGGATCGAACGCTGTAGTGACAAAGGCTGTTCCAGCCCATGCGACGGTTGTAGGTATTCCCGGGCGGGTCATCGTAAGCACCGAACTCGACCAGGATGAAAGGCGACGGCAAATGGCAGAGAAGATTGGCTTCGATGCTTACGGGTTGAGTGATGACATGCCCGACCCTGTCGCCCGCTCTATACGCAGTATGCTGGATCATATGCATTTGGTGGACGAACGTATGGAAACCATGTGTAATGCCATTAAAAAGCTTGATAAAAGCTATGCCGATCGACGGGTTCCGCCCATTGATGAGGCGGACTTTGACGCTGTACAAGAGATGATTTGTGAAAAATGAACTAGCCGTCCTGCTGGCTTATTCAACTCAATAGACAGTGTAACTTTAATGGTAATAATAATTATTATCATTTTCATAATTGTTGACTGGTTTAGTGGGTTATAACATAATTTCCTTTAGGTGGCAGAGAAGCTTCCTGATTTTTAACAGACAATCATTTTGAGGCAGGTGTGAGCGAAACGATATGAAGCTAACTACAAAAGGGCGTTATGCTGTTACTGCGATGTTGGATTTATGTCTGCATGGTCAAGATGGTCCAGTCAGTCTTTCCGATATATCTCAACGTCAGGGAATTTCCCTGTCTTATCTGGAACAGCTTTTTGCCAAGCTCAGGAAACGGGCATTGGTGAAGAGTGTGCGAGGTCCTGGAGGAGGGTATCGGCTCGGGCGAAGTGAGGCTGATATCTTTATTGCCCAGGTTGTGGATGCGGTAAACGAATCGATTGATTCCACTCGTTGTCTGCAAAAAGGCAATTGCCAGGATGGAGAAACTTGCCTGACGCACTATCTTTGGACTGATTTGAGTAGGCAAATCCATCAATTTTTGAGTTCAATCAGTTTATACGATTTAATGAAAAACCGGGATGTTCAGGTTATTGCCGAGCGGCAGAATAGTAAATTGAAGCACAGTAAAGTGAAGTATGTCAGGTCACACGCAATACTTGAGTGGCAAGATCTTTCCCTGCTGATCGATGCGGAAGTCAGTTAATGAGTTCTTCTCCGATTTATCTGGATTATGCTGCGACAACTCCGGTCGATCCTGTAGTAGTCGCGAAAATGATTGAATGTCTTGGGCCGGATGGCTATTTTGGCAATCCGGCCTCTCGTTCCCATGTTTACGGTTGGCAGGCGGAGCAGTTGGTTGAGCAGGCTCGCAAGCAAACGGCCGATATGATCGGTTGTGATGTGAGAGAGGTGGTCTGGACTTCCGGTGCAACCGAGTCGGACAATCTGGCAATCAAGGGTGTTATCGATGCAAGTGGTTTGGACGACAAACATATTATTACCTCTGCAATCGAGCACAAAGCGGTATTGGATACCTGTGCGTTTCTGGAGTCGGAAGGCTGCAAGGTGACCTACTTGAAGCCGTCAGCACGTGGCGTGATCAGCGTCGAGCAGCTGAAAAGTGCGTTGACGGAGCAGACCTGTCTGGTGTCATTGATGCATGTAAACAATGAAACTGGTGCGATAAACGACATCGAGGCATTTGGCAATGTTTTGAAAGAGCATCCCGCTTTTTTTCATGTCGACGCGGCTCAGTCAATCGGTAAGTTACCGGTGAATATGGCCGAGCTGAATGTGGATTTGATGTCAATGAGTGCACACAAGATCTACGGCCCAAAAGGAATCGGTATGCTGTATGTCAGTCGTTCATCAGGTGTCAAAGTCGCGCCGCAGATTCATGGGGGGGGACACGAAAGAGGAATGCGTTCTGGTACCCTGGCAACACATCAAATTGTGGGTCTGGGGCAGGCATTGAGTATAGCCAACGAACGGCTTGATCAGGATACGCAGCATATTTTGACTCTCAAGTCATTGTTTTTGGAAAAAATACTCGCTGTCAACGGGGTCCAGCTGAATGGAGATCCCGAGTGCCAATTACCCGGTATTGTGAATGTATCATTTTCTGGTGTTGAGGCTGAAACCCTGTTGCTTGGGTTGAACGGGTTAGCTGTTTCATCGGGTTCCGCTTGCACTTCAACCAGTGTCGAACCGTCCTACGTGCTCAAGGCGATGGGGGTGCCAGATTCATTGGCTTACACCAGTCTCCGCTTTTCCTTTGGCAGATTTACTACCGTCGAACAGGTGAAGGACGCTGCCAACAAGGTTGTCGAATGTTATACCCGTCTACGCTGATTTGGTGTCGAATACGCTTATTCGTAGCAAAAATATTGTGAGAATAGGCAGTGTCATTTGCGACGAAAGCAGCGTATAATCGCCGCACTCAGTTTTGTACCTCTGTTTCTTTTGGTACTCCCTTGTCTTCTGGTACTCATTTACTCGGTACCCCCTCATTTTGGAGAATGAACGAATGGCTATAGAGCGCACTTTGTCGATTGTCAAACCGGATGCGGTTGGAAAAAATGTGATCGGTAAAATTTATTCACGTTTTGAAGAAGCCGGTCTCACTATCGTCGCGGCGAAAATGGTTCATCTGACTCAAGAACAGGCCGAAGGTTTTTATGCTGAGCACAAAGGGCGTCCATTTTTTGCCGATCTGGTTGCATTTATGACTTCAGGGCCGGTAATGCTCCAGGTGCTGGAAGGAGACAACGCAATTACCACGAATCGCGATTTAATGGGGGCCACCAATCCCAAGGAAGCGGCGGCGGGAACCATTCGCGCTGATTTTGCCGACACAATCGACGCCAATGCGGTACATGGCTCGGATTCTGCCACCTCCGCCGAGCGCGAGGTGGCTTACTTTTTCTCCGATGACGAGATTTGTCCTCGGGGTTGATTCCATTTTGGCGTCCGAATTTGATCTGATATGGAGGCTCGATCATTCCCGTATTCAGAGATTCGTGACGTGAGTGGTTTACAAAAGTCAGGTTAGCTTTTGGGGCTATCCTGGCTTTTGTTTATTTAGGGCAGGACAGAATTTGGCCGTTTTTGTATGATGTTTTGGTGAAATGACGATGGCAGAAAACGCGAAACAAAACTTACTGGGACTTTCTCGATCAAAGATGGAGCAATTTTTTGAATCCCTCGGAGAAAAGAAGTTCCGGGCCAATCAGGTCGTGCAATGGATTCATCAGTTTGGCGTCTCTGACTTTGCCCAGATGACCAATATCAGTAAGTCATTGCGAGCCAGACTGACCGAAGTCGCCGAAATTCGCGAGCCTGAGGTCATTTACCATGATATTTCCTCTGATGGCACCAGTAAGTGGGTGATGCGCCTGGACGGAGGAAACAGTATCGAAACTGTTTTGATACCTGAAGCCGGTCGCGCCACTTTGTGTGTATCTTCACAAATCGGCTGTACGCTTGACTGCAGTTTCTGTTCGACCGGCAAGCAAGGGTTCAATAGAAACTTGTCAGCCCATGAAATTATCGGTCAGGTATGGGTCGCGTTGCGCTCGTTCGGTAACTGGGATCGAACCAAAGAGAAGCCGATCACCAATATTGTTATGATGGGGATGGGGGAGCCTCTGATGAACTTCAACAATGTTGTCGATGCCATGAATATTATGATGGACGATTTTGCCTACTGTATATCCAAACGGCGGCTGACCTTAAGTACGGCCGGTGTCGTGCCGGCAATAGACAAGCTTGGCGATGTAACCGACGTTTCGCTGGCAATATCCCTGCATGCACCGACAGATGACCTGCGTAATACGCTGGTGCCGATAAATAAAAAGTGGCCGATCTCGGAATTGTTGGCGGCTTGTCGTCGTTACCTCGACAAGTTGCCTGATCGAAGGAAGATTACGGTCGAGTATACGCTTATCGCGCGTGTAAATGATCAGCCGGAGCACGCGCGAAAACTGGCGAAGATACTGGATGGTTTGCCATGCAAGGTTAACTTGATCCCATTCAATCCGTTTCCCGGCAGTGGTTACGCAAAGCCGAATAGCAATCAAGTCGAGTCGTTTAAAAATATTTTAGCCAATAGTGGCTTGGTGACTACGGTGCGTTCTACGCGTGGGGATGATATCGACGCAGCGTGTGGCCAGTTGGTTGGCAGGGTTCAGGATCGAACCAGAAGAACTGGAAAGGCCATTCCCGTTGCCCAAGTGATTTGATTATGGGTGTTAACCTTTCCCCAAGCTGTTTGGTGTCGCGATATGTGGCAATAATGGCCCCTTCGGAGTATGCTTTCTTTGAATATAGAAAAGACCAACACGAAAGGAATAATATGCATCGGATGAATAAAGTTAAGGTACTGATTATTCGGGCGTTATCTCTGTTGCCTGTTATTGTTTTTGCAGGGTGCGTGACTACGACCGACGCGCCCTATGGCAAAAAAGAGGATAGTGCCAAGGCGTTAACTGCCTACATTCAATTGGGTCTGGCGTACATCGAGCGGGATAACATGGAACGTGCCAGAAAGCACCTGAAGCGGGCATTGGAGATCGATCCGAAAAGTGCCGGGGCGCATGCTGCGTTGGGTTTGGTGTATCAAAATGAAGGCGAAGACGACCTGGCAGAACAGGAGTTTTTAAACAGTTTGCGCTATGATCCGTCTTTTACTCGGGGAAGAACTTATTACGCTGCATTTCTCTATTCGAAAGGACGCTATCAGGAAGCCTATGATTCTTTTCAAGCCGCCTCGTTGGATACCGGTTTTGCATCGCGTTCGCAAATATTTACCAATATGGCATTGTGCGCGCGCAAGTTGAACAAGAGAGAGCTGATGCTAAAAGCCTACGAGAAGTCACTCGTGCTGAATAGCATGCAGCCGAATATATTGCTTACTCTGGTGAAAGAATCGATACAGGATGGCCAATTCGGTAAAGCCCAAGGTTATTACAACCGGTTTATAAAGCTAGTTGGAAAATCAGCGGGTGTGACACATTCTCCCCGCAGTTTGTATTTGGGGATTCAGTTGGCCGACCATTATCAAAATCTGCAACTCAAGTCTGGTTACTCCGATTTGTTGAGAGTATTGTATCCTGATTCGCAAGAGTACAAACAATACAGGAAGTCTACCAGTAATGACTGATGATATGTCCAGAACGGCGGGTAGTATGGTCGATATCGGTTCAACGCTCCGTAAAGCCCGCGAGGCGAGAGGTTTTTCGATCAAGGAGGTGGCCGACCAGTTGCATCTCAGACCCTCGATCGTACAATCGTTGGAGGTTAATGACTTTTCAGAAATCAGCGAAGACATTTTCCTCAAGGGCTATGTGAAATCTTATCTGATATTGGTTGGACTTCCCGAGAAGCCAGTCCTGACCCAATTGGATCGTATGCTGCTCGAACGGCATGCGGCCAGCCAGCAACAAATCGAAAAGGTACCCGAAAAGCGTCGTGGTACAAGCTGGCTCTTGCCTACAATGATCGCAATACTGCTTGGTGTTTCGGCTGCTGGATATATGCTGTTTGTGACGGTGCCGGGACTATTCTCCGCTGAACCGATCAAGGTGGTTGACGAGGCGGATCAGGATGATGTCGTCCCGGAAAAAACCAAGCAGGGATTGCCGGGTCAGTTTGCATCAGGGCCTTTGCCTTCGTCGGCTTCGGAGACAGCGAATGCCAGTCTATCCAGGCTGGATCGAGTTGGTCTGGACGGTGCAGGTAAAGATAAAACCGTCGATGGCGACGTCGCCGACCCAAGCGATGTCGCTGCTGCGAAAGCGTTGCTTCGAGAATCAGACGATATTAATCCAGTCGATTTGAAAACTGTGGTCAGACCATCCGATACTGATGTTGAAATGCCACCCCCTGCCAGTTTGCAGATAAGTAAGCCGAGCGATGAAATATCGAGTACAAATCCGGTTTCAGTCGTTGCAGATATCAGTGAAGAAGAACTGAATTTAGCATCGAACGAAGCACCAGGTTCGACGATGACGGCAATCGAGTCGACGTTAAAGCAGCCAATAGATACGGTTTATGGCGAGTTTGACGGCGATTGCTGGGTTCAGTTGAAGAATGGAACGGGTAAAACAGTTATCGCCGGTTTAAAAAGAAATGGTGATGTGATGAAGTATACCGGCCCCGGGCCCTTGACTATTGTTGTCGGTGACGCAACCGTAACCCGGTTGAAGTTTAATGGCGAGTGGGTGAATTTTGACGACCATCGGGTTTGGAAAAAAAGAGCTGAGCTTACCCTCGGAAATATGTGACTGTTAATCTGTGATTGTATAAATAGCCAGCGAGTAGTGTGATAGATGCAATGTGAGACACCGATAATTAGACGAAAATCCAGGCAGTTGATGGTCGGAGATGTAGCTGTTGGTGGCGATGCACCGATCGCTGTGCAGAGTATGACAAATACTGAAACCCGTGATATTCGAGCGACAGTTGCTCAGATTCAGGCTCTGGAAAACGCAGGCGCAGATATCGTTCGGGTTTCCGTACCGTCGATGGATGCCGCAGAAGCGTTCAAGCATATTAAACAACAGGTTCGGATTCCCTTGGTCGCGGATATCCATTTTGACTATAAAATCGCATTGAAAGTCGCTGATTATGGGGTGGATTGCTTGAGAATCAACCCTGGTAACATTGGTAAGGAGGAGCGTATCAAGGAAGTGATCTCGGCGGCCAGGCATAACGCAATTCCGATTCGCATTGGGGTCAATGCCGGCTCTCTGGAAAAAGACTTGCAGAAAAAGTACGGTGAACCTACGCCGGATGCGTTGGTAGAATCAGCGATGCGTCATGTCGATATTCTGGATCGTCACTCTTTTCAGGATTTTAAATTGAGTCTGAAAGCTTCTGATGTGTTCATGACAGTCGCCGCCTATCGCAAAATAGCCGTTCAGATCGAACAGCCGCTACATCTGGGTATTACAGAAGCGGGTGGTTTTCGCTCGGGTGCGGTGAAATCGGCGGTAGGTTTGGGTTTGTTACTGATGGATGGTATTGGAGATACCATTCGTGTGTCTTTGGCCGCTGATCCGGTTGAAGAGATTAAAGTAGGATTTGATATTCTCAAAAGTTTGAAACTTCGTGCCAAGGGTATCAATTTTATCGCGTGTCCAAGTTGTTCCCGCCAGAACTTCGATGTCGTGAAAACCATGAACGAACTGGAAACCAGGCTGGAAGATATTGTGACACCAATGGATGTCGCCATTATTGGCTGTGTAGTGAATGGCCCCGGGGAAGCGAAGGTAGTCGATATCGGTTTGACTGGTGGTACCCCCAATAATCTGGTTTACATTTCTGGCATTCCTGACCACAAATTGACCAATGATTCCCTGGTCACTGAGTTGGAACACCTGATTCGGCAAAAAGCGAATACGATAGAGGACGCAACACGCAGCGCAGGCGTCGAGCACAGTCTGAAGATAAATTCCCCGATGGATCCAAAAATTATTGTAAAATCCGGTGGCTGAAATTTAACGTGCCAGTTTAATTCAGTGCTCACAGTGTGCGAGTGCGTTTATCTACAAATATCTTTATTAAGGTTATCGATTTGGCGAAAATACAAGCAGTACGCGGGATGAATGATATTCTTCCTGACGATACCCCGGTTTGGCAGTTTATTGAGCGCGAAGTGGCGTCTGTGCTGGATTCTTTTGGGTATCGACAAATCAGGATGCCAATAGTGGAACAAACAGAATTATTCAAGCGTTCTATTGGTGAAGTGACGGATATCGTTGAAAAAGAAATGTATACCTTTGAAGATCGGAATGGCGATAGCCTGACATTACGCCCGGAAGGTACCGCGTGTTGCGTCCGCGCAGGCGAACAGCATGGGTTGTTTTTCAATCAAACACAGAGACTTTGGTATTCCGGGCCGATGTTCCGGCATGAGCGACCTCAGAAAGGGCGATATCGTCAATTTCATCAAATTGGAGTAGAGTGTTTTGGCTTTGTCGGGCCTGATATCGATGCCGAACTAATTAGAATTACCGCGAGGCTATGGCAAAAACTGGGGTTATCGGATCGTGTCGAGCTGCAAATTAACTCGCTTGGTTCGAGTCAGTCAAGAGCACGCTACAAAGAGGTTTTGGTTCAGTATCTGGACAGTGTCAAGGATCAATTGGATAGCGAAAGTCAAAAGCGGCTGGTAACAAACCCGTTGCGAATATTGGATAGCAAAGATAAAGCGACCCAGAAATTGTTAGCTGAAGCGCCGGACTTTATGGCTTATCTCGATGAAGAATCGATGGCTCATTTTGACAACTTGAAAAGATTTTTGCAAAGTGCCGGTATTTCTTATCAGCTCAATAGCCGGTTGGTTCGTGGTTTGGATTATTATTGCAAAACTGTGTTTGAGTGGGTGACCAATGATCTTGGTGCACAAGGTACGGTGTGTGCAGGTGGGCGGTTTGATGGCTTAGTCGAACAGCTTGGTGGCAAGCCAACGCCAGCCGTTGGCTTTGCAATGGGAATTGAACGTCTTGTTCTCTTGCTTCAGACCAGGAATCAGTTACCTGCTGATGTCAACTCCAATGTGGATATTTACGTTACTGCAGTGGGTGATGATCCACGAATTCTCGCTTATGCGGCAAATGTCGCGGATGAAATAAGAGGTCTTGCCCCGCTCAGAGTGTTGAGTCATTGTGGTGGTGGCAGTTTTAAGAGTCAGATGAAAAAGGCTGACAAAAGTATGGCAAAGCTTGCCTTGTTGATTGGCGAAGATGAGTTTCTGGCTGGCGAGTTGACATTAAAGCCGTTACGGCAAGATAAAAACAGTCAGTTTTTTATCAGTGAGCAGCAAACCCTGGATAGATTCGAGGCAATCAAACTTATTGTTGGCTCTACTTTGAATAAGTTGAATCAGATTGGTTGAGTTGGGGTTTAGTCGATCGCAAATAGTGACAGAAAGCAAAGTAATCAGGAGTAAAACGTGGATTATCAAAGCACTGAAGAACAACAAATTGCCACGCTTAAAAAGTGGTGGAAAGATAACGGCAATTCATTGCTGATAGGTATTGGTCTGGCTCTGGCGATTATTTTTGGCTGGAAAGCCTATCAAAACCAGCAAATGAACAAGCGGTACGAAGCCTCTTCCGTCTACCAACAACTTCTGGAAGCTTCGTTTTCCGCCATGGATCCAGCCGAAAAAGAAAAGTCTGATGCAACGATCCGGTTGTTAGGTAAAAAGCTCAAGACCGATTTCGAGGGCTCAGGTTATGCGCATCTTGCCGCATTGGTGTTGGCAAAAACCTATGTTGAGTCGAAACAATTGGACAACGCTGAAGCAGAGTTAAACTGGCTGCTTGCTCAGGGAAATGCTGAGGCCGATTTGAAAGCGCTGGCGCAAGGCAGACTGGCTCGGGTACTCGCGGCGCGACAAAAGTATGAAGACGCGTTGAATTTGGTCAGTTCGACCGAGAATGCCGCTTATCGAGCGACCTATCTGGAAATCAAAGGGGATATTCTGTTTGCGATGGGTAAAAAGTCAGAGGCCGAAGAAGCTTATCAGTCAAGCAAAGCGGAGTTGAGTGGTAACACGGCTCGCGTGCTTCTTGAAATGAAACTGACCAATCTGGCAGAAGAGGAAGGCATCTGACATTGTTAGTTTTTCGCTACATATTGAATAAATGGGCCAATCGTTTTTTACGGTTGCAAGGGGGGGTGTTTTCTATCGTCATACTCGGACTGGCTGCGTGCAGTTCGGATAGCGTAAAGAGAGAACCCGTTGCGCTTGAAGACATTGTCGAGAAGGCCAGTATTACCCGATTGTGGCATCAGGACGTGGGTTCTGGTATGGATGGTCGCTACCTGTTTTTGCGACCGGTGATACTCGGTGGCGTTATTTTTACCATCGATGTTGCGGGCCAAATCACTGCGCTGAACAAAAAAACAGGCAAGGTGGTTGGTGAATGGGATATGGATGAAACCGTTATCGGTGGCTTGGGGGCGGATAGTCGATCATTGTATTATGCCTCTGAGAATGGTGAATTCGTTGCACTGGCAATTGATTGGAGTGCGGGTGCGGGTGGTTTTGCGGACGGTGGGCCACTTGAGACCACGGAGTTTTCTGCAGACTTTCTAAAACAACGATTTCGTGTTCCGCTCAGTAGTGAGTCACTGGTTGCGCCTCAGAGTGATGGTGACTTGGTATACGTGCAAACCATCGATGGCAAGCTGGCCGCCTATGCCGCTTCCGATGGTGAGGAAAAATGGCGGTATAGTGCGGACAAGCCCTTGTTGTCCATTCGGGGAACAGCACAGCCCACCTTAGCACAGGGGATGGTAGCGACCGGCTTTTCCAATGGCGAACTGGTTGTGCTCGATTCAGAGAATGGCCAGCAAGTCTGGCATACCGCTGTCGGTCTGGCCAGGGGGAGAACCGAGTTAGAACGTTTGGTTGATGTGGATGGCGCTCCGTTCGTGCAGGATCGCTTTGTTTATGCCGTTGCATTTCAGGGTCAGGTCAAGGTGCTCGATTTGGCTACGGGCAGGGAATACTGGGCTAAGCCTGCGTCCAGTCACAAAGCTGTTGGCTCCGGGTATCAGGCATTGTTTATTTCAGATAGCGACGGTGTAGTGGCTTCGTTCGATAAAACCAGCTCTACCGAGAACTGGAAACAAGAGGGCCTGAAATACAGAAAACTGACGGCTCCGGCGATATTGAGAACGTTAGTGGTCGTCGCCGACTTTGAAGGTTATGTACATTTCCTGGCGCAATCCGATGGCCAGTTTCAAGCCCGGGTCAGGGCTGATTCAAATGGCGTTCAGGCGCCGCTTTTGGTTGATGATGACATACTTTATGTGTATGGCAACAGCGGCCAGCTAACGGCCTATACGATACGAGAAAAATAATGATACCTGTAATTGCGCTGGTCGGGCGACCCAATGTCGGCAAGTCCACCTTTTTTAATCTGTTAACTCGATCACGTGATGCATTGGTAGCGGACGTACCCGGTCTGACCAGGGACAGGAAATACGGGGAAGGCAAAGTCAACGACAGAACCTTTATCGTGATTGACACCGGTGGCATCTCCGGCGACGAGCAGGGCATTGACGATGCGATGGCAAAACAATCGTTTTTGGCGGTTGACGAGGCAGACCTGGTTTTATTTGTGGTTGACGCAAAAGCCGGTTTGACGGCGGCAGATGAAATGATCGCTCATCATCTGCGGGTCAGTCAGAAAAAAACCATTCTCGTTGTCAACAAGATTGACGGAATGGAGCCGAATATTGCATCCGCCGATTTTTATCGGCTGGGTTTCGAACACTTGCGGATGGCGGCCGCTGCCCACAATCGTGGCGTAAGATCCCTAATTGAAGGGGTGTTCGAGGACTTTGACCTGCCTGAACCGGATTCAGTCGAGGCAGAGGCGAGGGGGGTTAAAATAGGCATTGTCGGGCGGCCCAATGTCGGTAAGTCGACACTTGTCAATCGTATGCTCGGTGAGGATCGCGTGGTGGTTTATGATCATCCTGGTACGACTCGGGACAGTATTTATATTCCATATGAACGACAAGGAAAACCCTATACGCTGATTGATACTGCCGGTGTCCGGCGCAGGAAAAATGTCAAAGAAGCGGTCGAGAAATTTTCGATAATAAAAACGCTCAAGGCCATTGATGATGCCAATGTAGTCATCATGGTGTTTGACGCCCGTGATGGCATTGTCGAGCAGGATTTGCATCTTATCGGATTTGTTATCGATGCGGGTAAGGCGCTGGTATTGGCAGTGAACAAGTGGGATGGCATGGATACCGAGCAGCGCGATCAGGTTAAAAGGGATATTGCCAGAAGGTTGAACTTTGTGCCTTATGCCGACTTGCACCAGATCTCTGCCCTGCATGGTAGCGGTGTTGGCGGCCTTTATCGGTCTGTTGATATTGCCTACGAAAGTTGTGTGGCAAAGTGGTCGACCAACAGGTTGACTCAAATACTGGAGGATAGTGTCGCGGATCACCAACCACCGTTGGTTCGTGGTCGAAGAATTAAACTCCGTTATGCGCACCAGGGTGGTTCCAATCCGCCTGTGGTGGTAGTGCATGGCAACCAAACCAATGCGTTGCCCGACTCTTATAAAAAGTATCTGGCAAATAATTTTCGTAAAGTGCTCAAGGTGAAGGGTACGCCAATACGATTTGAGTTTAAAACGAGCGACAATCCTTTTGCTGACCGCAAAAAGAAGTTCAATGTCAAGCAAGACAAAAAGTCTCGTGCAACGAGAAGAACTCGCATTTAGGTGCTCTCCCGGGTGCTTTCGATTTCGGTTTCCTGGGGGCTTTCGGTTGGCTGTGCCGCCTGCACCGCAGTCAGGGCAATAGTAAATACGATGTCTTCGACCAAAGCGCCCCTCGATAAATCGTTGACCGGTTTCCTTAGACCCTGAAGCATCGGACCTATGCTGATAACGTTTGCACTTCGCTGCACCGCTTTGTAGGTGGTGTTGCCAGTGTTCAAATCTGGAAATATAAATACTGTCGCTTTTCCTGCGACTTTGCTGTTCGGTGCTTTGGTGCTGGCAACACTGGCAATAGCGGCTGCATCGTATTGTAACGGTCCATCGATCATCAAGTCTGGCCTTTTGCTCTGGGCGATGGCCACGGCTGTTTTGACCTTGTTGACTTCTTCACCCGAACCCGAGTCCCCTGTGCTATAGCTGATCATTGCCACTTTGGGCGTAATACCAAAAGTTTCTGCCGACTCTGCCGACTGAATGGCAATATCGGCCAGCTCCTCTGTATTTGGGTTGGGGTTGACCGCGCAGTCGCCATATACCAGAACTTGTTCCGGTAAACACATAAAAAATACCGACGATACCACTTTGGCACCCGGCCTGGTTTTGATCAGCTGCAAAGCTGGTCTAATCGTGTTTGCCGTCGTATGAATGGCACCAGATACCAGGCCATCAACCTCTCCCGTTGCGACCATCATCGTTCCCAGTACGACATTATCCTCCAATTGCGCTTCAGCCATTTGGTGAGTGAGGCCTTTGTGTTTTCGCAGCTCCACCATTTTTTCTATGTATTGATTTCGAACCGTATCAGGGTCAATGATGGTTACATCGTCGGGTAGATCGAAGCCCTGGTTTACGGCGATACGATTTATTTCTGTCGAGTTGCCCAATAACAGACAGCGAGCCACTTTGCGCTGGCTACAAATAGCAGCGGCCTCGATGGTTCTTGGCTCGTTGCCTTCCGGCAGAACGATTGTTTTTTTTGCCTGCGCTGCTCTGCTTGCCAGTAAATAGCGAAATGCCGGGGGCGAAAGTCTGGGTTCACGGGAAATGGAACACTTCTCCTTTATCCACTCCGCATCGATTGCATCGGAGATTACGTCCATTGCGGTTTCGATTCGTTCCAGATCATCAACAGGTACTTCAGTGTTCAAATCGGATAGTTTTTTAGCGGTTATGAAGGTGTCAGTATGGGTCGAGAACACCGGGAGTCCGGTATCAAACGCTTTGCCGCACAGTTTGAGTGTTCGTGGATCGGGATTCAGGTTGCCGGTCAGAATGATTCCGGCCAGGGGTATACCGCTTAGCGCTGCCATACAGGTTGCAATGAGCACATCTTCTCTGTCTCCTGGTGTGACTACCAGAGTTCCGGGCAAAAATGCGTCAACCATGTTGGTAACCGTGCGTGCGCATATTGTTATATTGGTTACCCTTCTTCTCAGCTGATCCCCGAGGTTAATCGGAATGGTTTCCAGTTGATTCGCCACGTCACTGGTTCGCGGTGCAATCAAATCGGTCCGCCACGGGATCGCGCCAATCAGTCGAAATGAATCGTCATTGAAAATTTTGCATTGTTTCGCATAGTCTAACGATCTGGTTTTTTTATAGGAACGCACTTCGGGCGTATACAGATTCTGGTTCGCCTCTTCCGGTTCGTTCACCTTGTTAAGAATGCATCCGATAACTTCCGGTTCGTCCGGAGAGGCATAATGCCGCGCAGCGAGATCCAGGTGGGAGTCCAGTTCTTCAGCTGGCATGTTCTTGGGGGTGGCGACCAGTATCACGTTTGCATCCAGATTACGGGCGATCTGAACATTGATAGCGGTTGCGTAGGGTGAGTTTTTTTCCGGCATCAAGCCTTCTACTACTACCAAATCTGCAGTCTTGGTGCACTCGTTGTAGAGGCCAACAATACGCTCTTGTAATTCACCGCTTTTTTTCTGGCTCATTAAAGATTGAGCGTAGTGGTATTCAAGTGGCGAGGGGGGCAAGAGTTGTGTTTTTGCACGTACAAAGTGCATGGCAAGGTCAACTCCTTGTCCTTTGTAAATGCTTTGCGTAATCGGCTTCAGGAATGCCACTCGCACGCCTATACTGTCCAGTGCCCTTACCAGGCCCAAACAAATAGAGGTTAAACCTGCATTTTCTGCAGTGGGTGATATAAGTAATGCTTTTGCCAAACCGGAGTCCTTAATTTTCGACCGATCCTGTTTCCCCTAGTTGTTTTGGGCGGATGGTTGTTCATTTGGTAGCATTATATCGTAATGAGACGGGTATGGGTTAACTTAAGTGAATATCAATTGGATTGCTTTTGGTGTTGGACTAGCCACTCAGAGAACTGGTCAGCCGCAATCGGGCGACTGAAATAGTATCCTTGAGCATAATCACAGCTATGGAGTTTCAGAAATTCGAGTTGTTCTTTTTCCTCTACACCTTCGGCAATGACCTTAAGGTTAAGGCTGTGTGCCATTGTGATAATGGCTTTCACCAGTGCCGCATCTTCTTCTTCCAAGATTACATCCCGAACAAATGAGCGATCTATTTTCAATGTATCAAATGGGTAGCTCTTCAGATAGCCGAGTGCAGAGTAGCCGGTACCGAAGTCGTCAACAGACAGTCGAACACCTTTTTGGTCGAGAGAATTGAGTATTTCAAAGGTTTCGATCGAGTCGTCCAAAATCAATCGTTCGGTAATTTCCAGTTCCAGATTGGTGGTATCGAGCTGATTTTGTTCGATAACCGCCAATACATTGGCTACAAAGTTGGGGTCTCGGAACTGGCGCGGTGAAATGTTTACCGCGATGGTCAGATTTTTTTGGGTTTGATCCCGCCAGATTTTAATGTCATGGCATGCTGTTTTTAAAACCCATTCGCCTACAGGAATAATCAGTCCCGTTTCCTCGGCCAGAGGGATAAACTTGTCAGGGGCGATAAGCCCCATCGCTGCATTGTTCCACCTGATAAGCGTTTCCGCCCCGGCAACTTTACCGTTGGTCAGATTCACAATGGGCTGGTATAAAAGGTTGAACTCATTCAATTCCAGGGCTCTGCGCAATTGGCTTTCCAGTTGAACCCTTTCTTTCGAGTGTTTTTTCATTTCGGGTGAAAAGCGCTGAAACGTACTCTTGCCCTTACTTTTTGCCTGATACATGGCAGTATCAGCATTTTGTAACAGGTTGCTGCTGCTGTCGCTGTCCAGCGGGTAGATGGCGATACCGATACTGGTGCTGACAAACACCTCTTGGTTACCGATCGAAAACAGAGGAGAAAATTTATTCAGTATTCTGTCGGCAATTTGTTCTGAGTCTTCCGGTTTTTCGAGTGATTGCAGGATAATCAGAAATTCATCTCCGCCCAGTCTGGCTACTGTACTTGTACCCCTTAAACAGCTGGAAATTCGCCTGGATGCCTCGATAAGAAGAGAGTCGCCTGCATCATGCCCCATGGTATCGTTAATGTGTTTGAAATTGTCCAGATCCAGAAACATGAGACCGACCAGAGTGTCGTCTCGACGGGCCTGCGCCATCGCCAGTTTTAAACGATCCAGTGCCAGCATTCGGTTCGGCAGTCCTGTCAGAATATCATAGTTTGCCTGGCGCAGAAGTTGCTGTTCATAGTGTTTGCGAATACTGATGTCCTCACCGAGAATCAAATACTGGGCAGGCATGTGTTCGCCAAATTTAATTGGAGTGACGGTAACTTGTTCCCAAAACTTGTCACCGGCCTTTCGGGTGTTGCGCATCTCGCCCTGCCAAATACCGACCCGCTGAACCTGGAGTTTAATGTTTTCCCATAGGTGGTCGTTTTCATCCCGAGTATCTCCAGCTTCGGAAATGTCTTTGGGATGTCGACCCTTTATGCTGTCGGCATCATAGCCGGTAAGCTGAGTAAACTTGGCGTTTGCGTACTCGATACACCAGTTCTGATCGCAGATCATGACTGACGAGGCGCTTTGTTCCAGGGCAAGGGAAAGCTTGCGAATTTCTTTGGCGTCTTCTTCCTGGCGCTGGAGGTCCTCCAGTAGTTGCAGTCTCATATGGTTGATGGAATCTATTACGTCAGACAGCTCGTCTTTGGTCTTCCTTTGTTTTCGATCGATCTCAAGTGGGATATTCAATCTTCCTATACCCAGATTTCGCGCGTAGTCAGCCATGGTGCCCAGGTGGCGGGCAACCATATATTGAAATATCCATAAAAACAGAATTGAAATAAAAAACGTTTTAAATGCCTGAGTCGTAAGGGTGGCAATGATCTTTTGTTCAAGCTGCTTGTTAATTTTTTCAAGGCTGGCGGTAATGGTTAATTCACCAAGCTCGTAGACCTCGCCGCTTTCGTGCTTCAATTTGAAGGTGTGGACAACGGTCGAAACCTGAGGCGGAATATGCCCCATGGATATAATGGAATCAGGGTACATGGTCATCTTTAAGTGGACGATGTCTGGCAGGTTTAAAATGCCGCGCATTTGAATGTGTAACAATGTTTCGTCGACTGACCACAGGCTGCGTGACAAGCTGTTCATATAGCTGGTTTCGATTACTCGCAAGCGTTCTTTAAGCAGTGAAATATCCTGCTGGTAGTCCGAATGGATCTGGACTCCAGAGGCAAGGATAGTGAATATCGAACTAGAGATAATAATGTACGCCAGCATTCGAAATGATAGCGGCGAAGTTTCTCTGAAGGTTGCTATACGTGTTAACAGTTTGGCCATAGTTGCCGATAAATACAGTGAGTGGACATCAAACCGTGTTGCCTGGAATGAATTCAGGCTGGTGATGGTTTTGGGTGTTCACATAAGGCACTGTTAAGAATAGACCAAAAATCTGAATGGTGTTCGGTTTTTGTTGGAACTCGACGGATCGGTTATCAGTGCTTGTTGTCTGCGTTATTGGTTGCCCGGCGACAGCGGAGGTACTAGCCTCCGGCAAATGTCACGGCGTTTAAGATGGCGTCCCATAGGGGAGTCGAACCCCTGTTACCGCCGTGAAAGGGCGGTGTCCTAGGCCTCTAGACGAATGGGACTTTGACTGGTTCAGGTCATTCAATGTGGCGCGTATACTAGGGAATGGGTTTGTTGATGTCAATAGAAAATGGTTGAAAACTTCCATTTGATGATTGGTGTCGGTTTTTATCGATTCATACATTTTTTCAATTCTGTCGCCGAGAAGTCAAAAGTGGCTAGAGTGCCTTCGTTTTCGTTGAGGTCGTACATAAAACTGGCGAGTTTCAGTTTGCTTTTATGGACTTTTGCAAGAAGCTCTTTTCGCTCAACATTGGCATAAAGCGCCAGAATATACTCGTAGCGGAGTTTATTCTCTCCAGCGCAGTAATAAAAAAGCAAATCCGGGCTGGTGTGAGATGGCTTGCCTCGTTCTGCGAAAACCGACTTGGCACATTTCGCGAAGCGGGAGTTTATTACAGAGTAGGTTGCAATCAAACCATTTTCCTGGATTTGTTTGTATGTTGCATCGAGCCGTTTTTTACCTGCCGGTGTCAATGCTGGCAGGCTATCGTACAAAGTGGTGAGCGGAATGCCTTTTTGAAATAGCTGAGCACTGGTTAGGAGTTCGCTGGCGATAATGCCGCAGGTTTGGAACGTCTGCGTGGTTGTACTGCTGGCGCCTTGCGTAAGGCATGAAAAAGCCAGCAGGGCAACGGAAAAAAATGTAGTCAGATAATGCCTGGCGATAGCTGAGCACTGCATACTCCCGGGTCTCCAGGCGGTAGGTCGATTTTGTTCGGTTGCTTGAATGAAAAGTATAATATCGCGCTCAAAGTGTCAATTTGGATAGAGTCAATTGTTGTAGCCATGAATCAGTTTCTAAAATAACTTTTTGAAATAAAAGACTTTCTTGGTAAGGTTGCCGAATCTTGAAATTATTTCCAATAATTTGAGTTTTCTCTTGCATCCTTAAAAGTCGATCAATATAATACCCCGCATCTTTCATTGAGGAGATTGGAAAACGTATTGGTTTTCTGGTTTCGGATTCTAACATGAAAGATCATTTCAATTTCCAGTTTGGATGCAACCTGTTTTTGGTGGATCGCAAACCTGGAGCCATATTGCGGGAATAGCTCAGTTGGTAGAGCACAACCTTGCCAAGGTTGGGGTCGCGAGTTCGAATCTCGTTTCCCGCTCCAGTTTCAAAAAGCCTCATACTTCTTTAGCTGAACGGATTGATCTTCGTTAAACCGATAGGTTACAGATCTGTCCGTACTATGCTTGAAGTGTTTTTATCAAATATTCCGTAACTCAACTCATGGGACATTGGCCTCTTATCTGTCATTGAGCCAGTTTGTCGGCAATTTTAAGCACGTAGACTTCCTTTCAAAATTTCACGATTGGTCTAAACTCTGCTGAGGAGTAACCAAATAGTTTTGGAGAGTCAAATGGCCGGTGTACTGGATTCCGTCGATCAGCGGACGCAGCTTGTAGGTGAGAATAGATTAGAGCTTCTGATGTTCAGGTTGGTTGGGCAGCAGATTTTTGCGATTAACGTATTTAAAGTGCAGGAAGTGTTGAAACTACCAAACCTTACTTTGATGCCGCATCGGCACCCCATTGTTTCCGGTGTTACCCATTTGCGAGGTAACACTGTGCCGGTAATAAATTTGAGTATGGCAATTAAAATGCCTCCGATTCGGGCAGATGAGAACTCGACCATCATTGTCACTGAGTACAATCGAAGTGTTCAGGCATTTTTGGTTGGTGCGGTTGACCGTATAGTGAATCTGAATTGGGAAGATATTCAATCGCCTCCTAAGGGTGCGGGTCGTTCACACTATTTGACCGCAATCACCAAATATGAGGATCAACTGGTTGAAATAATTGATGTGGAAAAGGTATTGGCAGAAATTGTTCATTTCAGTACAGACGTTTCCGAAGGTGTGGTCGATCAGAACATTATGGACTGCGTTTCTGGTAAGAGTATTTTAATCGTCGATGATTCTCCAGTGGCGATCGCTCAGGCGAAGAGGACGTTGGAAAAACTTGGGCTCAATGTCATTACCGCATCGAATGGTCTGGAAGCCTATAATTTGTTAACGAGTTGGTCTGACCGTGTCGACAATATCTATGATGAATTGTTGATGCTTATTACCGATGCTGAAATGCCGGAAATGGATGGTTATCGGCTGACGACTGAAATAAGAAATAATCCAAAATTGAAAGAACTGTATATTGTGCTGCATACGTCGTTAAGTGGCGGGTTCAATAAAGCGATGGTCGAGAAAGTTGGGTGTGATGGTTTTCTATCCAAATTTCAGCCAGATGAGCTGGCTGTTGAGGTTCAATCCTATATAAAACAAGTAGCTGAAAAATAAAAACTGTAAAAACGACGATTGTGAACCGGTTGATCCATCTTGGGTTGACGATAAGCTAAAACAGTGCTATTTCACCACCTGTATTATATTGTGCCATTTTTTTTTGCGCGTCTTGACGTGCCGGTGGTATATTTCGATTGCTTCATCGACACTGGCCCCTTGCATTGTATGTTTGAATATAATGCGCCCTTCTTCGATCGAGTAATTCTCGCCGATTGCGTCTTGTAACTTTTGCCGGAAAAAGACAAAGCGCAAACTCCGTGATAATAGTCGGTAAAATCAGCTAGAATTAGCTGCTTTTTAATAATGGTTCAGAAAACCGTATTCGCTACAAGAATGGAAAGGTAATGCCCCTATTGTCATTTGATCAAGTCTCTCTTGCCTACGGAGTCAAACCATTATTGGCTGATGTTTCGTTTCATATCGATCCGGGTGAAAAGCTATGCCTTTTGGGACGAAACGGTGAAGGTAAAAGTTCGTTACTGAACCTGGTGTGCGATCATATCAAACCCGACTCTGGCCAGGTTTGGCGAATGTCCGGGATTAAAATTGGCGTATTGCAGCAGGAATTGCCCGCCGAGGATGACAGTGACGTTTTTGATGTGGTTGCCAGCGGCCTGGAAGGAGTAGGCAAGTTGCTGTCGGATTACCATCATCTGTCCCAGCAAGAAATGACGGATCAGGCGATCGGTCAACTGGCTAACATTCAGCACCAGATTGAAACGGTAGACGGTTGGTCGCTAAATAACCAGGTCGATATCATTATCGAAAAGTTGTCGCTGCCGAAAGATGCCAGAATGGCCGATTTGTCAGGTGGCTGGAAACGCCGGGTATTGTTGGCCAAGGCGTTGGTGGCAGATCCTGATCTATTGATATTGGATGAGCCGACCAACCACCTCGATATTCCAGCGATTAAATGGTTGGAAGGCCAGTTAAAAAGCTTTCGTGGCGCGGTATTGTTTGTCAGTCATGATCGGTCATTTATTCGCGCTCTTTCCAGTAAGATTATCGAGTTGGATCGGGGGCTTCTTACCGAGTGGGATGGTTCATATGATGCGTATCTAACCGGCAAGCAAAAATGGTTGGAAGAGGAAGCACGCAGGAATGCGCTGTTTGATAAAAAGTTATCAGACGAAGAGAAGTGGATCCGCAAGGGGATAAAGGCACGGCGTACTAGAAATGAGGGGCGGGTGAGGGCTTTGCAGCAGTTGCGTATCGAGCGCAGTCAACGAATTGACCGTGTTGGTAATGTCAATATGAACCTGGAGCAGGCTCGTATATCTGGCAAGATAGTGGTTGAGGCAAAGGATATCGCTTTTGGCTATGATGATCAAACAATGGTGATCGAGGGTTTCAGTACCACAATTATGCGGAAAGATCGAGTTGGCCTGATCGGTGAGAATGGTTGCGGTAAATCGACACTGATAAAGCTGCTGTTGGGATCTCTCAAGCCGGTAAGGGGCATGGTTAAACAAGGAGCAAACCTCGAAGTGGCTTATTTTGATCAAAGTCGCGATGCCCTCGATGGTACGTTATCGGTGGCAGACAATGTTTCGGAAGGACGCGAGTTTATTGACATCAATGGTAAATCCAAGCATGTCATGGGCTATCTCAATGAATTTCTTTTTACCTCGGAGCGGGCCAGGACGCCGGTTTCGGCACTTTCTGGAGGAGAAAAGAACCGTTTGCTATTGGCCAAGCTGTTCAGCAAGCCGTCGAATGTGCTGGTTTTGGATGAGCCAACGAACGATCTTGACGTAGAAACCCTGGAGTTGCTGGAAGACGCGCTTACCTCCTATGAAGGCACAATCATCATTATCAGCCATGATCGGTATTTTCTGGATAGCGTGGTAACCAGTACCATCGCATTTGAGGCTGGCGGTTTGGTCCAGGAATATGTGGGGGGCTACGCTGATTGGGTTAGACAGGGGCGGGGGTTCCCTTCAGAACGAAACCGGGACAGGGTGAGCCAAGCCGCCAATGAAGGTGTTGGGGAAGCAATATCAGATCCGGCACCTTCCGGTCGGTCACAGCAAAAACGAGCCGTAAAACTCAGCTATAAACTTAAACTGGAACTAGAGTCTTTACCTGAACAAATCGAAATCGTTGAAAAAAGAAAAGCGGATTTAGAGTTAACGGTGGCAGACCCTTCGTTTTATCAAAAAGCACACGAAGATGTTTCAGATACTCTTTCTCAACTTGCCGATGCGGAATCTGAATTGGAGGGTTTGTTGGATCGTTGGGTTGAGCTGGAGGCATTGGCCGAATAAAAAAGAGGATGTGACCATCCTCTGAGTTCACCTTAATATCGAAAATGCATCCTATTCTTTGTGTAGCCTGACAGCCAAAATGTCACAGGAAGCTCCGTGCAAAACGCCGCTTGAGGTTGACCCCATTAACAACTGCAATCCGTGGCGGCCGTGGCTACCGACCACAACCAAGTCAAAATTTTTCTCTTCGGCGAGTCGGTGGATCTCTGTATCCGGTCGCCCGATGATGATGTGAATGCAGTTTTCCGAGATGTCAAACTGCTTCCCTATGGCAATCAATTGTTGTTTGGCATGTTCTTGGAGCTGTTGTTGCACTTCAGTGAGATCTACTGGAATATCGCCGCCATAGGCGTATCCGAGTGGTTCGATTACATGCACTATGCTTACCGGAGCTGAATATAGATTGCCAAGCTCTGTTGCTTTATAGATAACGACATTACTCTCGTCATTGAGGTCAACAGCAGCCAGTATATTTCGATAGTACGCCATGGTTGATTACCTCCACCGGAAACGGTTGACATTATTCGTATTTCAACACTAACGTATCTTGTCTTTCTTGACCATGTGTTGGATCAATTCGGTTTGCCGAAAGAAATTGTGTTGGCGTTGTCTTATAGTTTAAAAGGGGGTCATGTGTGTCGTTTTTAGTCGCTGTAAGTATTGTTTTGGCGGTATTGGGGTCGATTTTCTGGATCATGCCTTCACCAGCAGAACGCAAAAAAATGATGTTGAGAAATATCGCTATTCAGAAAGGTTTTGAAGTGAGGTACGTTTACGATACGGATAAGGATTTAAGTGGTGAAGAACAATATATAGCTTACTCGATTTCGGCTGAAAAACTCGGTTTGGCCAAATCGCGCCCCTTTGAGTTAAAGTTGTTGTCAGATGCGGCCGGCCCTGGTGGCTGGAAGGTTGTGTTGTCTATCGATATCGACAGTGACCAGTCATCTGTTTTGGCGCATCAGTTGAGTAACTATGCCAGCCATATTGCCAAACTGACCCTGTCCCAGTCCAGGTTGACATTTTACTGGCAAGAGAGAGCGGATAAAGACGTGCTCGAAGCGTTGATCGACGATGTTGTGTCTCACTGGGGTGCCCTCATTGCCGATAGGCGAGTGAGTGAGCAGCCAAGAGCGTAAGGCTACCGGTCGCTTAAGTGAGGTCTGATAAGTTGTCTAACTGGAAGAGGTTCCCAGAATAAGGGACTCGGCTTCAGTCAGTTTTTGTATCATTTTTTTTGTGTTGAAGTTAACTATGTAATTGGCTGTATCTTCGTTGTAATTCAAATACGAACCTCGAATAAACTTCCACTTTATTTCGGCCGACTTCAAAAGCTTTTTCACCTCATCACCGACTGTTCCGTTATTTAACAGCGTTGCCAACTGGTGGTCTACGATTGCAACAGTGTCCTTGACTGGCTGATCCGTCTCACTGCCCTGAAATACTTGGCTTACATTTGACGTGCTTCTGGCCGAATACTTGGTAACCAGTCGAGCCAGCGCCAGTTGAATCTGGCGGCATGATTCGGCTTGCTGGTTCAGGGTAAAGTCTGAGGTCGTTTTAATTTTTTGTTCCAGCATTGCAACCAGTTTGGTAAATTCCGTATTTTTTCGAGCTAGATCATCTGACAGCCTAAGGTCTGGGTATCCCCGTTTCTTCACGTATTGCATGTTGGTGGCGACAAGTTTTCGCAGCGCAGAATACTCTGATTCGAGCTTCTGAATGTCTGCGTTGTAATCCTCGGTAGCTTCACCTTTTGTGGTTTCACTATTGATAGTTGAAAACGTTTTTTTCGATGAGGCAAATGCCCGTCTAATGTCCTCTTCCAGACCCTTGTCACCGATATTGACACCGAAATTATAAAAAGCGTTGATAGCGCTGTAATTGTTGATGACGATTTTGTTCAGGTCGCTAATTAGTGTTTCATCGGCGCGACTGACTACGCTCGCCAGCAAAAATGCGATGACCAACAGCATTTTTATTACTGTAAATCTTGATGAAAAGAGACATATGCGTCCCATGTAGAGCCTCCAATTTTTACCGGTTTTACTACAGTTATTTGCGCAGTGTCTTCTGAAGAGCGCATCGCCGTATTGACTGGCCGACATTAGCTTACCTATTTTAAGTGCTGACGGTACTTATTGGTACATTTAGTCGTACTTAAACTCTCTCCGACCTCTATAATGCATCATTAATGATGGAATGTTAACTCATTAATCAGGATTTTAGTCGCCAATTCCACAAAAAAAAATCTGCTCTTGACGTAATTGTAAGTGGCAATGTAACCAATTGTAATATAAAGAGTTAGTGGTAAAAAGAACAGACTCGAAACGGCACCTTGAAGAATGGAGGCGTGCCCTTGGTGGGATAAACAGTTGACAAATGTTTGTTTTTTTAACATCGTTTGCACACCCGATCCAAACGAGCGTATGCATGTTGTCCGTTCCGTTTCTGTTATCGGTTTACTCAAACTAAATGCCGAGGTTGACTTGGCATTCGAATAACGCTTGGAGAACACTGGATGATTTACGAAGGTAAAGCCATCACGGTCAAAGAAATCGAAGGCGGAATTGCTCAGCTAAACTTTGATTTGGTAGGCGAATCTGTTAACAAGTTTAACAGACTGACTATTGAAGAATTGCGTGCCGCTACTGATGCTTTAAAAACCGCAAAAGGGCTAAAAGGACTGGTTGTAACCAGTACCAAAGACTGTTTCATCGTAGGTGCAGATATTACAGAATTTACTGAACTGTTTTCTGGCCCCGAAGATGAACTTGTTGCGACCAACCTGGAAGCAAACAGGATTTTCAGTGATATTGAAGATCTTCCTTTCCCCACAGTTACGGCAATAAACGGCATCGCTCTTGGTGGTGGTTGTGAAATGTGTCTGGCAACTGACTATCGAGTGATGTCAACCGCTGCAAAAATTGGTGTGCCTGAAGTCAAGTTGGGTATCTTCCCCGGCTTTGGCGGAACAGTACGTTTGTCCAGAATGATTGGTGCTGACTATGCCATTGAGTGGATTTGTATGGGCAAGGAATACAAGCCTGAAGAAGCACTCAAATGTAACGCGGTCGATGCTGTTGTTGGCCCGGAGAAACTGATAGACGCGGCCATTGCCTTGGTAAAAGAGTGTGCCGAAGGCAAGATCGACTATAAAGCCAGACGTGAAGAGAAAACAGGCAAGCTCAAACTGAACGCGATGGAAAGCATGATGACTTTTGAAACCGCGAAAGGGTTTGTGGCGGGGCAGGCCGGCCCGAACTATCCGGCGCCTGTTGAAGCAATAAAGACCATGCAGAAGCACGCTGGCATGACTCGTGACAAGGCTATTGAAGTTGAAGCCAAGGGTTTTGCCAAAATGGCAAAAACTTCTGCATCTCAGTCTCTGATTGGTTTGTTCCTGAACGATCAGGCTTTGAAAAAAGCGGCTAAAGATCTTGAACCCAAGGCAGCTAAGGTCAAGAAGGCTGCGGTATTGGGCGCCGGTATTATGGGTGGCGGTGTCGCTTATCAGTCCGCACTCAAGGGCACGCCGATTGTCATGAAGGATATCGCTCCGGAAGGAATTGAACTGGGCCTGAGTGAAGCCAAGAAACTCCTGGTCAAGCGTGTTGATCGCAAGAAAATGACCGCTGATAAAATGGCCACCGTGCTGAACAACATCACACCAACTTTGACCTATGGTGATTTCAATAATGTTGATCTGGTCGTAGAAGCTGTTGTCGAAAATCCCCAGGTAAAAGATACCGTATTGCGTGAAGTCGAAGCTGAAGTACGTGAAGACACCATTCTGACCACGAATACCTCTACCATCTCTGTTGATCTACTTGCCAAAAACCTGAAAAGACCGGAAAACTTTTGCGGTATGCATTTTTTCAACCCTGTGCATATGATGCCTTTGGTGGAAGTTATTCGCGGTGAAAAATCAAGTGAAAAGGCGGTCGCAACCACTGTTTCCTATGCCAAGGCAATGGGCAAGACACCTATCGTGGTCAATGATTGCCCGGGATTTTTGGTTAACCGGATTCTGTTCCCCTATTTCGGTGGTTTTATCCGGCTGGTTCGTGATGGCGTAGACTTCCAGCGCATTGATAAAATCATGGAAAAATTTGGCTGGCCGATGGGTCCTGCTTATTTGCTCGATGTCGTGGGTATTGATACTGCCGCACATGCGGGTGAAGTGATGGCGGAAGGCTTCCCAGACCGAATGAAAAATGAAGGAACGACTGTAATAGATGTGATGTTCAACGCAGAGCGTTTCGGTCAGAAAAATGACAAAGGTTTCTATATCTATGAACTAGATAAGAGAGGCAAACAGAAGAAAGTCAAAGATGATTCTGTTTACGACCTGTTGAAGCCTGCAGTGAGTGGTGCCAAGGAGTGTACAGACGAGGAAATCATCGACCGAATGATTGTTCCTCTATGTATCGAAGCTGCCCGTTGTTTGGAAGACGGTATTGTGGAGACCCCGGCAGAAGTTGATATGGGTTTGATCTTCGGTATTGGCTTCCCTCCATTCCGCGGTGGTGCATTGCGTTACGTCGACTCTATCGGCCTCGACGAGTTTTGCAAGCTGGCAGAAAAATATGCAGACCTGGGTCCTCTTTATCAGCCTACAGACGGCATGAAAGAGATGGCACAGTCGGGCAAGAAGTATTTCGGCTAATTGCTGATACAGATAACCATATGGAGAATATTTTATGAGCCTAAACCCGAGAGATGTTGTCGTAATAGACTGCGTCCGCACTCCAATGGGACGTGCTAAAAACGGCTGTTTCCGCAACGTACGTGCCGAAACTTTGTCAGCTAAATTGATTGACGCTTTGTTTGAACGCAACCCGGAAGTGGATCCTAATGAAGTGGAAGATTTAATTTGGGGTTGTGTTAACCAGACGCTGGAGCAGGGCTTCAATGTCGCGCGTCAGATTTCTTTATTGACGAAGCTGCCTCATACTACACCTGCGCAAACGATTAACCGATTGTGTGCTTCTGCGATGACATCTATCCATACTGCTGCACAGGCAATTATGGTAGGTAATGGTGATGTGTTTGTTGTGGGTGGTGTCGAGCACATGGGTCACGTACCCATGACTAAAGGTTTCGACCATAACCCGGCGGCAAGTAAATACTCAGCCAAAGCATCCAATATGATGGGGCTAACGGCTGAAATGCTGGCAAAAATGCATGGCATTAGTCGAGAGCAGCAAGACGAATTTGGTGCGCGCTCTCACCGGTTGGCGCACGAAGCAACTGTGGAAGGTCGATTCAAAAACGAAATCGTTCCTATTGAAGGTCACGATGATAACGGTTTCCGAGTACTGATCGAAGAGGATGAGACTATCCGTCCAGAGACAACAGTCGAGTCATTGAGTAAGTTGCGACCTGCTTTTGACCCGAAAGGTGGAACAGTGACTGCTGGTACATCTTCACAATTGACTGATGGCGCGGCGGCGATGCTTCTGATGTCTGCAGAACGAGCGAAAGCATTGGGACTTAAGCCACGAGCCAAGATCATTGCGATGGCAGCGGCAGGGTGCGATCCAGCAATAATGGGTTACGGACCTGTGCCTGCTACCAAGAAAGCGCTTAAGCGAGCCGGTCTCAAGGTTGAAGACATCGATTATTGGGAATTGAATGAGGCTTTTGCCGCTCAGTCTTTGCCAGTAATCAAAGATCTCAAGTTGCTCGATGTTGCTGATGATATCGCTAATTTGAATGGTGGTGCGATTGCGCTTGGACATCCCCTGGGCTGTTCCGGTGCACGAATTTCGACAACTTTGGTGAACGTGCTTGAACAAAAGGGTGGTACACTTGGTGTTTCTACTATGTGTGTCGGTCTTGGTCAGGGCACCACAACGATTTGGGAACGTCTCTGATAGTGATCGTAGTCTGATCCAAAAAAACGCAGCCTCGGCTGCGTTTTTTTTGGCATTGTTTTTAGTCAGATTGGCCAATTCCCGGGCCTGAGACCGGCATTGAGTTAACGTTTGCGTTGACTAGTATCTGGCTGGTAATAGCTTTGATTCGGGCGGAAATCTCTTTTATCTGTTGGGTTTTTTCGGGGTACTCCACAGGGCTGCTTCTCAAGGCTTTCTTGGCTTGTTTCAGATGTGTTTGCGCCGTCACCCTGTCATCATTGGCTAAATAGCTTTCTGATTGCTTCAGGTGGCTCTCGACTTCTATATCAAGCTTGAGTTTTTGGGTGTGGTAAATCAGATCGGCACATTTGCCTTTACTGATGCTGCCCATTTTTTCCGTGGCGAGTAGCAGGCGTATCAAGGCGCTCAATCTGATGTTTGTCGATTTTATTTCAGAGTCGTTTTCAACGGCTTTTTGGATTTCGTTTTTTCTTATTCCGTTTTTATAATTGTCAAGATGATAGGCCTCCTTGTTGATCTCTTCGTTTATTTCTGTGGCGTTTGGCTTTAATGCGTGTATTCGACTTAAGTAAGCGAGAATTTTTTGCTGGAGAAATAGCAAGATATCGTATTCATCGTCTGTTTTAAGCAATGTGCTTTTGATTTCGGATAATTCGTCTATTTTCCTGCGTATTTGCCGTATTTGATTATTCGTGTATCTTATTCTTTGTTGTTTTTTGTATGCGATTGTACTTAAGCATACAGAAGCGACAAAAACAGCGGTCAATCCAGCGAAGCCAAGCCAATAAAGCATGTCAGTTGCGTCATTCCAGTTGAATTATGTCCAATCTTGACGCTAATTATAGGTGCTTTGTAGTTGATTTTTGTAAAAAATATTTGCCAATTGCTTGACCCCTGCGTCACAACCCCTTATATATGTCGCGAAGGGCAGAGTTGGCTGTTAATTTCACCAGGCTATAAAAACTGCCAACTTAAAAACTAAATCGCCGAAAAATACTAAACTGGAAGTAATCTGATATGGGAAAGTCACTGGTAATCGTTGAGTCACCAGCAAAAGCGAAAACGATTAACAAGTATTTGGGAAACGAGTTTGTTGTCAAATCAAGTATCGGCCATATAAGAGATTTGCCAACAGCAGGTTCCAAAACTGCTTCGGATCCTAAAGAGAGAGCCAGACAAGCAGCGTTGACCAGAAAAATGACTCCCGAAGAAAAAGTGAAATACAAGCAAAAAAAGGCGCGGGATCAGTTGGTCAATCGTATGGGGATTGATCCCGACAATGATTGGGCGGCGAATTACCAGATATTGCCTGGTAAAGAAAAAGTCGTTGCGGAATTAAAAAAGTTAGCGGAAAAGTCGGATCATATTTATCTGGCAACAGATTTGGATAGAGAAGGTGAGGCGATCGCCTGGCATCTTCAGCAATCAATTGGTGGTGATGATGAACGCTATAAGCGGGTCGTATTCAATGAAATAACAAAGAAAGCGATAACCCAGGCTTTCGATGATCCCTCTGATCTTGACTACAATCGCGTCGACGCACAACAGGCAAGACGGTTTTTGGACAGAGTGGTGGGTTATATGGTCTCGCCGCTGCTTTGGAGTAAAATTGCTCGTGGGTTGTCTGCAGGTCGGGTACAGTCTGTGGCGGTTAGATTGATTGTCGAAAGGGAGCGCGAGATAAGGGCGTTTGTGCCCGAGGAGTATTGGGAGGTGTTCGCTCAGACCGAGGCCGGGGATAAAAGTCCTCTGAAACTTCAGGTCGTGAAATATGAAAGCAATGCTTTTCGACCCTTGAGTAAGCAGGAAACCGATGCTCACCTTTCTGCACTCAAAAACGAAAAATTCTCCGTTGCAAAACGGGAAGACAAGCCTACCCGGTCTCGTCCATCCGCTCCGTTCATTACCTCCACTTTGCAGCAAGCGGCAAGTACACGGCTCGGCTTCAGTGTAAAAAAAACAATGATGCTGGCACAACGCCTGTACGAAGCGGGCTATATCACCTATATGCGAACTGATTCGACCAATTTAAGTGCCGATGCGGTTGTTGCTGTTCGAGAATTCATCAGTGGCACATTTGGCCGAGAGTATTTGCCCGATGCGCCAAGAGTTTATTCAAGCAAGGCGGGAGCACAAGAAGCGCATGAGGCGATTCGTCCCTCTGACGTATCAATTTCGGCAGGCAATATTAAAGGGCTGGAAAAAGACGCCGAGAAGCTTTACGAGGTGATTCGTGCACAGTTTATTGCGTGTCAGATGACTGACGCCAGGTTTACCAGTACCACTCTAAGTGTCGTGGCGGGTGATTATGAGTTGAAAACCCGCGGCCGAGTAATGTTATTTGATGGTTACTTCAGGGCATTGCCGACATTGATGAAAAAGGACGATGACCTGGCGTTGCCAAATGTGAAAAGTGGTGATGTGCTGTTACTCAAGCGTTTGGATCCTAAGCAGCATTTTACCAAGCCATCGCCACGTTTTTCCGAGGCGGCACTGGTAAAAGAGTTGGAAAAAAGGGGAATAGGCCGACCATCCACTTATGCCTCTATCATTTCCACCATTCAGGATAGAGGCTATGTCCGATTGGAAAACCGTCGGTTCTATGCTGAAAAAATGGGTGATATTGTCACGGATAGGTTGGTTGAATCGTTCGACGATCTGATGGACTACAGTTTTACTGCCAGGATGGAAGAACTTTTGGATGATGTCGCCCGTGGTGAAAAGAACTGGAAAAGACTGCTTGACGAGTTTTATCAAGGTTTCACCACCAAGCTGGTCAAGGCTGAAGCGGCGAATGATGGGATGCGAGCCAATTTGCCTGTCGAAACCAATATCCCCTGTGAGGTTTGTGGCCGACCAATGCAGATCAGAACTGCCAGTACCGGGGTGTTTCTAGGATGTTCCGGCTATGCTTTGCCGCCCAAAGAAAGATGTAAGAATACCAAGAACCTGATTCCGGGTGACGATGCCGTGCGAGCTGACGAGGATGATGAGGGAGAATCCAAGCTTCTTTTGACTAAACATCGTTGTAAAATCTGTGAGACGGCGATGGATAGCTACCTTATTGACGAAAAAAGAAAAATTCATATTTGTGGCAATAATCCAGATTGTCAGGGCTATGAGGTAGAAGAAGGTGTATTCAAGATCAAAGGGTATGACGGCCCTGTTTTGGAGTGCGATAAATGTGGTTCAGAGATGCAGCTCAAAACGGGGAGATTTGGCAAGTATTTTGACTGCACCAGTGCCAGCTGTTCGAATACACGCAAACTACTCAAAAATGGCCAGCCAGCGCCACCAAAGATGGATCCGGTCGATATGCCTGAACTGGCCTGTGACAAGGTCGATGATCACTATGTTCTGCGTGATGGTGCCAGTGGTATGTTTTTGGCGGCGAGTAAGTTTCCGAAGAATCGAGAAACCAGGGCGCCTTTACTGGAGGAACTGTTACCTCACAAGCATGAAATAGATCCAAAATACAGTTTTCTTTTTAGTGGGCCCCAGCAGGATGGTGTGGGCAATCCATCGGTTATTCGTTTTAGTCGCAAAAACCAGAAACAGTATTTGATGACTGAAGTGGCTGGCAAGGCGACAGGTTGGTCGGCCCATTATGAAAATGGTGTTTGGGTCACTCGCCAGGGAAAAAAGAAAAAATGATCGAATTTAGTCGCAGGGCCGCACTTTGTTGCGGCTTTTGCTGGTTTGGTTCGGGTTTAGCTTGAATTGTGGATGTTTTTTCTCAGCCGTTCCAACAGGCTGGATGTGTCCCACCGATTTCCACCCAGGGCTTGAATGTCTGAATAGAACTGGTCTACCAAAGCGGTGACGGGGAGTGTGCTATTGTTTTTTCTTGCCTCAGCAAGGCAAATTCCGAGGTCTTTTCTCATAAGCTCAACTGCAAATCCGTGGTTGTACTCGGCTTTGATCATGGTTTTATGGCGGTTATCCATTTGCCAGGATTGAGCTGCCCCCTTGGCAATGACCTCAATTACTTTGGTTGGATCCAGCTTGGCATTTTCAGCAAAATGCAGTCCTTCTGCCAGCCCTTGAATCAGCCCGGCCAGGGTGATCTGGTTTACCATCTTGGTCAGCTGACCTGCACCACTGGGTCCCATTAACGTAACTGCCTGAGAATAACAGGCCATTATTTCTTTGCAGTTATCGAAAGCAGACCGTTCGCCACCACACATTGTGGTTAGCCCGCCATTTATCGCTCCTTGTTCTCCGCCCGAAACCGGAGCATCAATAAAGTATATGTCGAGTGCCTTGGATTTTGCGTAGAGTGTCCTCGCAATTTCAGCTGAAGCTGTTGTGTGATCTATGAGTGTGGCTTTCTTCGGAATGATAGGTAAAAGACCGTTATCGCCTAGAAACATGTCTACTAATGACTGGTCATCACTCAGGCAGGATACGACCACGTCGGCATTTTTCACGGATTCTTTTGCATCTTCACAGGCTGTTCCAGAATAGATTTGACTCCATCGCTTCGCTTTGGCAAATGTCCTGTTATAAACCGTGACAGGGTGGTCGCTGTTGGCCAGATGACCGGCCATCGGAAAACCCATCACGCCCAGCCCGATAAATGTAATATTCCTGAGCATATTTCTTTCCTCAAAAATGTGGCGACTTGGTTTGAGTGGTAACCTGTGTGCCTGCTTTCAGGCAAAAAAAAGAGCCCTGAGTGGCCCTTTTTTTTGAGAATGATGCTACTTAATCGGGTAATCCCTCTTGGTGTAGCCTGTGTAGAGTTGACGAGGGCGTGCGATACGATAGTCGCCGCTGATCATTTCGTCCCAGTTCGCAAACCAGCCGACGGTTCGTGACATGGCGAAAATAACGGTAAACATGGATGTTGGTATACCAATTGCTTTGAGAATAATGCCTGAGTAGAAATCAACGTTGGGATAAAGTTTTTTCTCAACAAAGTATTCATCTTCCAGTGCGATTTTTTCGAGTTTTTGGGCCATTTTCAATAGTGGGTCGTTTTCGAGTCCCAATTCCCCAAGCACTTCGTAACAGCATTGCCTCATCACTTTGGCACGAGGGTCGAAATTTCGGTAAACACGATGACCAAAGCCCATTAGCTTGAATGGGTCATTTTTATCTTTGGCTTTCTTGATGAATTCGAGAATTCTTGACTCATCGCCAATTTCGTTCAGCATGTTAAGTACCGCTTCGTTGGCGCCACCGTGTGCAGGCCCCCACAAAGCGGCAATCCCTGATGCGATACAGGCAAACGGGTTGGCCCCCGTGGAGCCGGCCAGTCGTACTGTCGAGGTCGAAGCGTTTTGCTCGTGATCGGCGTGAAGCAGGAATATTTTGTCCATGGCTTTTGCCAATATAGGGTTGACCTTGTATTCTTCACACGGTGTCGCATACATCATGTGTAAAAAGTTTTCTGCGTAATCCAGATCATTGCGCGGAAATATGAAAGGTTGCCCTATGGAATACTTGTAACTCATGGCAGCAAGCGTCGGCATTTTCGAAATTAATCTGTAAGCGGCGATTTCCCGGTGTTCTTTGTCCGAGAAATCCATTGTATCGTGGTAAAATGCAGATAATGCACCGACGACACCACACATAATGGCCATCGGGTGAGCGTCTCGACGAAAGCCATTAAAAAAGTGCGAGTATTGCTCATGCACCATTGTGTGCCGTTTAACGATAGTGCGGAATTTTTCCGATTCTTCTTTAGAGGGAAGCTCGCCGTAAAGTAACAGATAGCAGACTTCCAAGTAGTCTGAGTGCTCAGCCAGCTGCTCGATTGGGTAGCCTCTATGCAGCAGAATTCCTTTGTCGCCATCAATGTATGTAATCTGAGACTCACAGCTTGCTGTAGAAACGAAGCCCGGGTCGTAGGTAAACATTCCCTCCTGGGATAAAGGCCGGATATCGATAACGTCAGGACCATCTGTGCCGGCGTATACGGGAAGATCTACAGTATTACCGTACACCGATACCTGTGCAGTTTTTTCAGACATGCTGCTCTCCTATTCTGATTGTTCGGAAACTAACCGCATTATGACAAATTTATGAAATACAGTCATAAGACTTTAGTCGGTTAGTTCGATATGTTTTGGATGCCCCCAACAAAATATGCGCAGGCACATGAACCCCATTTCAATTTGCGAAAATAATTAACAACTAATTTATATTTCCGTAGGTTTTGAGAAAAAACCTTAAAAAAATAACAGGGTTTTTTTTCATCGCATTGCTGTGCGACAGGAACTTCCAAAAGCACTATAAAATGCTGGTATATTTTGTCAATCATTTGCCTGATATAACCTTTCTTAATAAGAATAAATCTCGATAATTAGGCGAAATGCCATTATTGTTGTTTGATTATTGATCAATTGAAGAGGGGTGCAGGGCAATCGGGCTTAAATCATCCCAATAATTTTAAGCAGGTATTTATTATCCCAGCCTGCCTTCATTCGTTTCGTTTTTACACCAACCTTGGCTGTT
>PDWI01000997.1_pt1 | contig 45848 bp, 46 predicted proteins | sample 1430891 | NCBI WGS metagenome assembly PDWI01 (sample SAMN01162508, study PRJNA174530) | Oral metagenome, whole genome shotgun sequencing project. | biome: Marine environment; feature: Marine mammal; material: Swab sample of the gingival sulcus; isolation source: swab sample of gingival sulcus...
TTGATATAACGCCGCATCGGCGCAGCCAGTTCGCGCATGATGACGTCAATTTGGCGGTCGTATAGGGCGCGATCGACCTTTTGATCAAATAGCAAGTAATCGATTACCGAATCGAAGCCGCGCGCCGTGGCGATGATCTTTTCTTTTTGCAATTGCGTGTTGTAAGCCGCCGCCACCGTGTTGCTGTAGCGCCGCAAATTGTCAGAAAAGGCCGCAAAGGCCTGCCGGCGCAACTGCGTGTCGCGCGCAATATCGTATTGGTTTTCATAAATGACAAAGCCCATCGGATAGGTCTTGCCGGCGACGACCAACGGCTGATAGTCTAAATCGACCAATTTGGCCTTGTTATAAATGTTCTTTGGCGCCTCTAAAACCGGCGCCAAGGCGCTCAATAGGCGCTCGTTATCGGCTGACAGCGCATGCTTTTTAGCGCGCAGTAGTTCTTTTAAGTAAGCGGCATTTTCGGCCGATGCGCGCGCTGCGCGCTCAATAACGGCGCTGTCGTTGGCGATAATTTCGGCGTCGATAAAGCTGAGCAAACTGTCTAATTTGGCAGATGTGCTCTCTGCTCTACCGAAGCGCGCTTGGCTTTCACTATTCGTCATATCGCCAGATAGGCTCAAAAAAACGTAATTTGCCAAGCGTTTTTGGCGCATTAAATAGTCGCGATATTGGTCGAGGCAAAGGTTGATGCTCGCCGCTTCGTTTAAGGCGCCGCGATATTTTTGCGCAATTGCCTCAGCCAATGTCTCAATTTCCGCTAAGGCCTGCTGATACTGTGCTTCGTTGCCAAATAAATCGCTTAAATCCCAAGTGTATTTCTGTTCAACTTCTGAACGCAATAAAACGCGATTATTCATTATTTTTCCTTTCGTTTTTACCTTCAATTCACCTTTAATTATATACCAAATCAAAGGGCGTCGCAATAACGCGATAGCGCTCCAAGACAATTGGCGTCAGTTCGTTAAATTGAAGTTGCGCTGCCGCTAGGGCGCGCTTAAAAAACAACTGGCGCGTCATTTGCCAGTAGGCCAAACTGCCGTCGCCAGCGGCTTCGTAGTGGGCCTGCATGCGCCCCACTTGATCAAAGGGAACAACTGCGACTGCATTCGTGCGCGTCGCACAGGCAACTCGGCCATTTTGATATAAGACCAGCTGAATATCGCCCACTTTAGGCAGGTTTTTATCGGCAATGCGATAGAGTGCCGCCGGGCTGGACTGCGCCGTTTTAAGGCCCCTTTTAACAGCTATGACTTGGCGATCGTCGTCAAATGTACGCGTTTGGTAAGCGCCCGCTAGATTTGTCTTGGCGCAATAATGGCGCCAAAACTGATCGGCCGTAAAATAGGGTTCAAACTGGCTGAATTTGTCTAATAAATCAAAGACGATCGCGCCGTCGACGTCGCCGATGACGACGTCTTCTAAGCGCGTATAACGCGTCAATTTACTCAAGTAGCGGGCGATCCAGGCGTAAGCCGTCACTTCAATTTGTTCGTCGCTTTGCCGAATGCCGCGTCGAATTTCATCGCGCACCGTAACGGCGTGAAGCAACCTGTCTTCAAAGCGGTCGTTGACCTGGCGGTATTGCGCATTTAACCAGTCGCTTTGCCAAAGCGCCGCTTCGGCCCGCCTAAAATCGCCTAATGATTGATATTTTTTTTGCATCTGACCACCTTTATAGACCGCTTGTCTTTTGCCTGTCCTTTTTCAACAGGCGCAACATTAACCAAATAATGACAACAATTGCAACGAGTGCAACAATTGGCGATATTAGCGCAAAGATGCTAATGACAGTTGAACTGGCATTTTCCAATGTCGCCACGACATTATTGCCCAAACCAGCCGTGACAACTGTACTGGCGCCTCTGACCGTCGCCGCCGCGGCGTGAACGACTGCCGAAGTGCCGCCCCCCGCCACGATCGCCAGCGTCCACCTCAGTAGCGGCGACATATCGGTAATAAAGGTAGCCGTCAATATTGTACCGGCGATAGCGGCCGCCGGCAGTGCTACCATATCTAATAAATTGTCGAGATAGGGTACATAGTAGGCGATAATTTCTAAAATTGTCGCAATTAAAAATACGATAAGCGCCAGATCGCTGCCGATCCAAGAGAAGCCACTGGCCAACTGCAAAAAGCCGGCCTTGGCCGCAATGCTCATCACCAAAAATGGCACAAAGACCCGAAAACCGGCCGCTGCACTTAAACTAAAACCCAATAGAATTGCTAAAATAATTGCCATATAACCACCTTTTCGCGTTGCCGAGAATAAAAACGCCTACCTTTTGTCGCTGCAAGTTTCACATCTTAATTGCCCTGTTTCGCATTATAGCGTTATTTCTTTGCCGCCTTTTACTATCAGCTTATTGCCCTTGTAAGAAATGTAATCGCTATATGAGCCAGAGTATAGTTTAGCTTTTTTGCCCATGTTGGCGTATATCAACAAAGCTACGGCACCTGTTATGCCCGAACCGCACTGAAAAATAACCTCATCGTAACCAGCCAGCACAGAAAATATTTCATTGAGCTCTGCCGCGCTTTTTACTGCATTGTCGTCATCTAATAAGTCTTGCCAAAATATGTTTAGCGCGCCCGGAATGTGACCGGCAATTTTATCAAAAGGTTCTGCCAGCCCCATATACCTAGGGTTACTTCGAACATCGACAAGCGCTATGCTTTGATCGTCAATTGACCTCAGCACGTCGTCTATATCGGCTCTCAAATCCAGTTTCTTAGCCGTTGTTATTTGTCCAGCGCTCGCCTTAGGCACTTCATTGGTCACTTCAAAACCGGCTGATACAAGTGCATCGTAGCCGCCCTCAACTACGGCGGCAGCGACGCCGAGCAATTGAAGCACAAACCAAAGCACCGCCGCCATTGGCATTTGTCCAGTATCGTAGATGTACACCGCCCGATCGTCACCGACGCCAAGCGACTCAAGTTTAAGTTTTATTTCATCTAAATCTTTAAGCGGGTGTCTGCCGCCGTGCACGCCAATTTCAGCTACTAAATCTTCGTCTAAGTCGACGTACAGCGCGCCCTTAATATGGGATTTTTGATACATTAAGCGGCCTTGTTTCGGTTCCGTCATAATATATCTACAATCGAGCATAACGGCATCTTTTTCGGCCTTTAGAACTTCAGGTTTTACGATATACATTTTTCCTCCGTTCAGCACCTTATTTTAGCGCGGTGCCAGGTTTAAGTTTATTCGCCTTAAACTATCTTAATTATAATTTACCTTCCCATAAAATACAAGATTATCAGCTGATTGGTTAAATGTTTCATTCTATTTTTTAAAAAATATATGGCTAAACTAATTGTTATGTAGCAGTCAATGGTTCAACTCTTTGACACATATAAAAAATACCTATTAAGAAAAACCTAATAGGTATTCAGGCTGTTGACAAATGCCCGCTAACGACGTCTTATAAATCGTCGACAATGGCGCCGGCCTTGGCATAGGCAGTCGACTTTGCCTCAAAGAAATCGGTCTTAATTAGGTTGGGGTCGGCGTATTCGTCTACCCATTCCATATTGGGCGGCTCTACTTCAAAGCCTTCAAACAGAACGGAAAAGCCCAAATCGGTCGAACGCTTGTTGCCGAGATATTTAATATAGCTTTCGACGCTCTCGGTCGTTAAGCCCGGTATGTCGTCGCCGATAACGTACTTGCCCCACTCGACTTCTTGGCGCACGCCCTCTTTGAGCATCGCTTCGTATTCGGCAACTTTTTCAGCTGTAAATAGATCGGGCTCTTCATTTTTAAGCTCTAACAGTATATTTCTAAATAGCCAAAGATGCGTATTTTCGTCGCGATTTATATACCTTATCTCTTGAACCGAACCCATCATCGTGCCAATTCTGCCCAAATTGTAAAAGAACATAAAGCCCGAGTAAAAGTAAATGCCCTCTAGTATATAATTGGCGATACAGGTTCTAATCAAATTCTCGCGGTTGGGATTTTCCATAAATTCGTTGTAGAGATTGCCAATGTATTCGTTGCGCCTTAGCAAGTGTTCGTCATCTCTAAACTGGTACAGTATTTCGGTGCGCTTTTCGGGCGAACAAATTGAGTCTAGCATATAGCCATACGACTGCGAGTGAACGGCTTCTTGAAAGGTTTGAATGTTGAGGCACAAATTGACTTCATTGGCCGTGATATAGTCCGATACGTTCGGCAAATTGGCCGTCTGTACGCTGTCTAAAAATATTAAAAATGACAGTATTTTATCATAACCGGTTCGCAGCTTGTCATCGAGTTCTTTATAGTCTTTTAGATCTTGGCTTAAATTGATTTCTTCTGGAATCCAAAAGTTGTTCATCGCCTGCCGGTACCAGTCGCTCACCCAAGCGTACTTGATGTTGTTGTAGTCGTTTAAGTTGGTGGTATTGCCGCCAATCATGCGCCGCTTTGACAACTCGATGTCGCCATTTGCATTAAATATCGCCCTTCTTACTAACTCTGCCATTTAAGCCTCCTTTAAGCAAAACACGATTCACATTCTTCGACTTCAAGCGAGCGCGACCGCACGTAGTAAATGGTTTTGACGCCGGCCTGCCACGCTTCTATATAGTAATTTAATATCTGACGCATGCTGTGTTCGGTGGTTATGTAAAGGTTAAAGCTCTGCGCTTGATCGACGTGGCGCTGGCGCACGCCACAGGCCTTAATCGACCACGTTTGGTCGATGTTGTGAGCTGATTTATAGAGCCAAAATGTTTCGACATTTAAGTTTGGTGCAACGCGCGGCACGATGTCGCCTTTCTTTTCCTCCAAGAAGTAGACGTTCATAACGGGGTCGATACCGGCCGTCGTACCGGCGATAATCGACGTTGAACCAGTCGGCGCTATGGCCATAACATAGCCGTTTCTGAGGCCGTCGCGCTTGACCGCTTCGGCCAATTTTTGCCAACGCGTCGTATGGTAGTCGCGCAGCTTAAAGTAGTCGCCAGTTTGCCAATCGGAACCGGCAAAGAAGGCATAACTGCCCTTTTCTTTGGCAATGTCGTTGCTGGCCTTGATGGCATAGTAGTTAATATCTTCAAATACTTCGTCGGCAAAGGCAATGTGTTCATTCGATTCCCAATCGATGCCGTGGTTGACCAGCAGATGGTGATAACCGCTGACGCCGAGCCCAATGGCGCGATACTTTTGGTTGGTGATGCGCGCGTATTCAATTGGATAGTAGTTTAAGTCGATCACATTGTCGAGTGCTCTAACCATTGTACTAACCGTATTTTCGAGGTCTGCCGGATCGTTCATATCGATGTTGCCGAGCACTAATGACGACAAATTACAGACCACAAAATCGCCCGGCGTACTCTTTTCGACGACAATTTGTTCGCCGTCGACCACGACCGTTTCACGCGTTATATTGGAAATGGCGCGCATATTTTGCATGATTTCAGTGCAGAGATTTGACGAATAAATCATGCCTTGATGCTTATTGGGGTTTGTCTTATTGATGATATCGCGGTTAAATGTAAATGGCGTACCTGTTTCAGTTGCGGCCTTTATAATCATTCTAACGATGTCTTTAACCGTCATGCGGCGCTTCATCAAGCGCGGGTCATTGACGCAGTCGTAGTACTTTTCTTCCCATTCGGCACCGTAGTAGTCTTCTAAATGATAGCCCTTTAATTGATAGACCTCATGCGGACACATCATATACCAATCGGCATTGATATTTTCTTTGGCCAATCGCCAAAAAAGATCGGGATAACAAATGCCGGGGAACACGTCGTGTGCCTTGGCCCTATCGTCGCCATTATTGGTTTTAAGTTGTAAAAATTCCGGCAAGTCGCGATGCCACGCATCGAGATAAACCGCCACGGCGCCCTGCCTGACGCCCAATTGGTCGACTGCCACGGCAGTGTCATTGGCCAGTCTTATCCAGCGAATGACGCCGCCGGCCACGCCCTTATAGCCCCTGATGTCGCTACCGCTGGCGCGCACTTTACCAAAGTACATGCCCATGCCACCACCCGACTTAGAAACTTGCGCAAAGTTGTCGAGCGACTTATAAATGCCGGTTAACGAATCGTCGACCGTGTCGATAAAGCAAGATGACAACTGGTGATGTGGCCTTCTCGAATTGCTCATCGTCGGCGTCGCAAAGGTCGCCTTTAACTGCGAAATGACGTCGTAAACCCGCTTTACCCACTTTACGCGGTCTTTTTCGTCGATCATCAGATGCATCGCAATGCCCATAAACATCTCTTGCGGCGATTCGACGACGCCACCGTCGTAGTTTGACAACATATAGCGCTTGGCCAATAGGTTTAACGAACTGTAAGTGAGCAGTTTATTTCTGTCGTCGTCGAGATAGGCTTCGAGTTGATCGACTTCGGCGCGGCTGTACTGGCACATGTATTTGCCGTATAAGCCCGCTTCGGCATAGTGGATAATGCGGTCGTAAAACGATTTGCCATTTTGCTCGCCACGATTGACTTTCAGTTCATCTTCTATTTTGAGACTTAAAAAGCGCGCCGCAATGTATTCCCAATCGGGCGCTTCTTTGGCGGTCAGTTCGACGGCGGCGTTGATAAACACATTCAGCAAATCGGCCCGCGTCATATCGGCCTTGTGGAAAGATTTAATGCGATAATAGAGCCGTTGAATAGAATAGGCATCGGCCGGATAATCGGCTTGAATTTCCTTTAATAAAGCCAGTAATTCGGGGTCGTCGATTAAGGCCTCAAAGGCCATCAACATATGTCTGAGATGGGCGTGCTTGTTGCGATATAGTATAAAGCTCTTTAAGACGACGTGTTCGCCTAAATCGATCAAGCCAATTTCGACCATGTCCTGAATTTCTTCGACGCCGAGATAGCGATTGCTGGCGTTGTATTCCTGTGCCGTCTTTTTGATATTGTCGACAATTTCTTCAACTTTTCGCTTAATTGGCTGCTTATTGACCGACTTATAGGCCTTTTCAATTGCCGAATAAATTTTGTAAGATGTAAATTTTTCGGGCTGCCCGTTGCGCTTTTTTATTTGTATCATATTTCCCCGCCTTATACTATATTTTGTGTGCAAACCCATTTTATCACTATATATAGTGCTAAACAAGCTGAAATATCATACATTTTAATGAAATGTTATCGAGCCGTTATTTATCTTGTAGCGTCAACAAAGCAACTGCTTCAACCAATGGTGTATGCGGGTAGAGGTCGACCAAAAAACACTGACTGAGCTGATAACCGCGTTCAAAGAAGTCGGCCAAATTTTGCACCATCGTCTTTGGATTACAAGAAATGTAGAGTATCTGGTCAACCCGATAGTCGGCAATTTTTTGGACGGTTTTGGGCGTCATGCCGGCGCGCGGCGGGTCGACGATAATGACGTCGGGTTTTTCGGCCACGTCGTCGAGCAATCTAAAGACATCACCTGCCAAAAAATGGCAGTTTGCAATGCCGTTTTGCCGCGCATTTTGACGCGCTGCCGCCACCGCATCGGCGACGATTTCAATGCCGTACACCCGTTTGGCACGCCGCGCCACAATTTGGGCAATCGTACCGGTTCCCGAAAATAAATCGTAGACCACTTTGTCGTCTAATGCCGGAACCAGCGCCAAGGCGCGTTGATAGAGCAGTTCGGCGGCGCGGCTATTGGTTTGAAAAAAGCTGTGAAAAGACACCTTAAATTGCAAGTCACAAATGCTCTCGTAAAAGTAGTCGCGCCCGTAAATTAAGTGGTCGTCCGGCTGCGGCTTGACGACGTCGGCCACACCGTCGTTTATCAAGTGGTAAATGCCGACAATTTTGCCCTTTAAGGGCAAGCCGAGCAGTGTTTCAACCACTTTGTCGACCGCAAACGGCGCACTGCTGGTGGCCAAACCAATTAGTATTTCAGCTGTAAACTGTCCCTTTCTAATCACCAGGTTGCGCATAATGCCCGCGGCCGTATTGCGGTTGTACTTCGGCCAGCCCTGGGCGCGGCAAAGCGCTTCGAGCGCAGCACAAATGGCGTTAAAGTCGTCGTCGACGATATGGCAGTGCGGAATGCTGACGACGTCGTAAAAGCGCCCCTTGCGGTGCATGCCCAAATTTAGTTGGCCGCCCTTTGCCAAGTCGCCAAAGCTGTATTCCATTTTATTGCGGTACTGATATAGCTGCGGACTGGCGACAATCTCGCCAATGCAATAATCGATTTTGGCTTCGGCAAACAAACTGTTAACGGCCTGCCGTTTCAGCTGTAGCTGCACGTCGTAGGGTACGGTTTGCCGAGCGCAGCCACCGCACTGGCCAAACTGTTCGCAAAAAGAAGCCACTTCATAGGGGGCCGGCCTGACGACATCTAAAATGCGCGCCGCCACTTTTGTGCGGCGCAGCTTGGTTATCTGCACCGCCAGTTGCTGATCGGGCAAGCCATTTTTGACGTCAATGCTGCGCCCCGCCAGTTCAGCGCGGCCAATATTGGGGTAGACAAGTGACGTTATTGCCACTTGATGTATTTGTTTTTTCTTCATGCGCAACACTCCATCATCTTATACGCTTTCCATTATAAGCCGAATATGCCTAGTTGGCTAGCAAAATTGCTTTTTTAAGGTGCTGTACATGGCGATCTAAAATGCTCTAAACCAAGTATCTGACTGCATTACATTGTCTTGTACATAGTCTAATTTTGTGTTATTATCAACTTAAATTAAATGCTATAAAATATTTTTTGATAAAACCTATCAATTGAGAGGAGTCTACAGTGAAAAAAGTCGTCATTATTGGCGCCGGCTACGCCGGTGTATTAACCGCCAAGCAGCTTGCCAAAAAAACTAAAAAAGTGCAAGATGTCGACATCACAATTATCGATAAAAACCCCTACCATACGATGTTGACAGAGCTTCACGAAGTAGCCGCCGGGCGCGTTGCCGAGGAGAGTATTCGGCTCAATATCAAAAAGATATTTGCCGGCCGCAACGTCAACGTCGCGTTAGACACGATTACAGCGGTTGACTTTGAAGCAAGAAAAATAATCGGCCAGCAGGCGCAATACGACTACGATTATCTAGTGCTCGCCGCCGGCTCTCAGCCGACTTACTTTGGCGTCGCAGGCGCCCGCGAATGCGCCTTTAAATTGTGGAGCTACGATGACGCCATCAAGTTGCGCGACCAAATTGAGCGCTGCTTTTACGAGGCTGCGCGCCAGCCAAATGAAGCTTTGCGGCGCGCCCTATTGGCATTTTACGTCGTCGGTGCCGGCTTTACCGGCGTCGAGATGATTGGTGAATTAGCCGAATACGTACCAGTATTGTGTCGCCGCTACAAGATTGACCACCGCGAAGTCAGCTTGGTAAATTTAGACGTATTGCCAAAGGCCGTACCTATTTTACCAGATAAATTGTCACAAAAGGTTGAAAAGCGCCTTCAAAAGATGGGCGTCGTCTTAAAATATGGTCACAGTGTTACGGCGATTACAGGCGATACAATCAGCTATCAAAAAGGCGAACAAAAATATACTGACCAAACCCATACCGTCATTTGGGCCGCCGGCGTCGAAGCGAGTGATTTAACCAATAAAATCGCCCAGCAACTGCCCGCCCAAGGGCGCGGCAGAATAACGGTCGGCGATTATCTGAACAGCGATGTACGCCCTGAAGTTTACGTAGTGGGCGACAATGTGATGTTTATCGATAAGGCAAGTGGTCGACCGGTGCCGCAAATGGTTGAAAACTGCGAGCAGAGTTCGCATATTGCGGCGCACAACTTGGCAGTTGACATTAAACAAACGGGTGCCAAGAAAATTTATCAGCCCAAGTTTCACGGCGTCATGGTCAGCATTGGCGGGCGCTACGGCGTGGCCCACGTCGGGCCGCCTAACCGCTTTTTCTCGTTGCCCTCTTTTTTGGCGATGTTTGCCAAGCACTTTATCAATATCATCTACTACTTACAGGTGCTCGGCTGGAATAAAATTTATAGCTACCTGCGCCACGAGTTCTTTACGGTGCGCAACGACCGCAGTTTTGTCGGCGGCCATTTTTCTAATAAGACGCCGTCATTTTTACTGGTGTTTTTGCGCGTTTGGCTAGGTGCCGTTTGGCTATTTGAGGGCGTTATGAAAATTGTCGAAGGCTGGTTTGAAGCGCCTAAATTAGAAGCCTTCTTTAAGGGCGCTGGCGATTGGTACGATTCGATTATCAACCTGGCCGGCAATAGCGCTGCCGCCAGCGCGGCAAACGGTGTCGCCGATGCCGTTAGCAATGCCGCCGATGCGGCAGCGGCCGGCGCCGCACAGGCAGCCGATGCGGTAAGTGCAGCCAGTGGCGCCGCTGGCGAAGCCGCCGGTACGGTGCTCTTTAACTGGGATTTATGGGGGCTCATTCGCTTTATCTTCGTCTGTGGCAAAGACCTCAGTCACGCCACGCTGGCCGATTACGCCTTTAAGCTCGACATTCCACTTATGAACTGGTTTGTCGACAATTTGGTGCTGTCGAGTGACGGCATGCAAATCTTTATGCAGACGACCATTGTCTTGCTCGAAATACTGATTGGCCTAGCCCTAATTGGCGGCTTATTTGTCACCTTGGCATCGGCCGGTTCACTCGTATTGCAATTTATGTTTATCTGTACGACCGGCTTATACTTGGGAACATTTTGGATGATTTTTGCGGCGATCGCCGTGTTAATCGGCGGCGGCCGCACACTCGGTTTAGACTACTACGCCATGCCGGCATTGGCGCGCGCTTGGGCCAAAATACCTTTCGTCAAGAAGTGGTACATTTATCATGACTAAAGCGCGCCAACCGGTAACTGACTATCTCGATTTTGAAACTGCTTTTAAGGCGGTTGAGCGCGGCATCGACGACGCCTTAGTGAAATCACCGCTGACAATTCGCCGCTTCATCGCTTACTTGAGCAGCTCTAAAGGCAAGTTGTTGCGTTCACAACTATTGCTCTGCTGCGCTCAAAACGACGCCAATTTAATTGACAGGGCCGCCGTTCCGGCTGCAATTGGCATTGAACTGTTGCACCTGGCAACCTTAATTCACGACGACATCATCGACGATGGCGATACGCGGCGCTCGCTGCCGACGCTAAACCGAAAATTCGATCGCAAAATTGCCGTTATCGCCGGCGACTACTTACTGGCCAAAAGTTTAGAACAGCTACAGTTTGTCAGCGCCAAAAAAGACCAACTACAACGCGATGTTGCCGTGCCCAATTACATAAGCATGCTCTGTTTGGGCGAAATCGCACAGCACGCCAATAGCGGCAATTTAAATTTAAGCACCAAAAAATATCTAAACATCATTCGCGGCAAGACGGCCGCATTGTTTGAAGCAGCCTGTTTTGTCGGCAGTTTGCTGATTAGCGAAGATGCGGCACTACACGACGCTTACAAAAAATTTGGCCGTTATTTAGGCATGGTCTTTCAAATTAGCGACGACATTATCGACTACACATCAGAAAAGCGAAATGCCGGCAAAAATGTGCAAGCCGATTTTGAGCAGGGCGTCATTACATTGCCCTTAATCTACGCATTGCGCGAAAACCCACAGGCCAAAAGTGCAATCGAAAAGGCCAATCCGCCATTTGACGTGTACGCCTTCGTCAAGGCATCGGGTGGTATTGCGCAATCTAAGGCGACCAGCAAGCGCTATTATAAGCGCGCCCTCAAACAACTCGCCGCCATGCAGCTCAACGAACAGAAGAAAAATGCCCTTAAACACTATCTCGACAGGGCTTATCGAGGACTAGCAAAATGAATACTAGCAAAAAATCTCTAGCGGCCCGCTTTTTTAAGCTGGTTGAAATAAAAACCAAAATTACATCTCTATTTGCCTTTGCAATGGCGCTTTTATACGCCATACTGTTGGGCGGCAACATCAACCCTTGGTTATTTGCCTGTTTTTTTGCGTCGATGCTGCTATTTGACATGTGCACCACGGCAATTAACAATTTAATCGGCTATAAGCAAAATGTACACGCCTTGCCATTTAGTTATAAGACATCGCTTATAATCATGTTTGTGCTATTGGCCACGGCAACCGCGTTGGGGCTAATACTGGCCTACTTTACCGGCTTTTTTGTGCTGGCGCTGGGCGCAATTTGCTTTGTCTGTGGCATTTTCTACACCTATGGGCCATTGCCCATTTCGGCGTTGCCCTTTGGCGAGGTCATCTCCGGCTTGTTCTACGGTTATTTCATTCCGCTGATCTGCCTTTATATGGCAATGCCGACAAGCTATTATGTGACAATTAATTTAACGGCTAGCAAACTGAACATCGGCTTAGATATTGTAAATTTAATCGTCTTGTTCTTTGTAACCTTTCCGGCAATGGCAACCACGGCCAATATCATGCTGGCAAATAACATCTGCGATTTAGAAAGCGACGTCGCAGTTGGTCGCCACACGCTGGTTTATTATTTGGGCAAAAAAATATCCTTAAATCTATTCAAAATTATCTATGCCCTAATTTTTATCGACTACGCCCTGTTGGCCGCGTTAAACCTGCTGCCGCTGCCCGTCTTTTTGGCTCTGCTGCTAGTCTTTGTGCCAGTCTTTAAAAACGGCAAAAAATTCGTCGCAAATCCAATGAAAGAGACAACTTTTATGAATGCCATTATTAACTTTGTGCTGATAATGACGGCGATTTGTGCTGGACTTTTAATATCGATTTTGTTATAATACTATCAATCTTATAATGGAAAGGAGCCTATTATGAATAGATATTTAGCAATTACACTTGCATTAGTTTTAGCATTGTCACTGGCCCTAGTCGGCTGTAGTGGTGCACCTGCACAAGGCGAAGCACCTCAATCAACCGGCGCTGATACAGAAGCCGCTACGCCAGCACAAGGCGAAGCAAAACTGGGTCTAGCTGTTATCGCCAATACAAAGGATTCAAAAGACGCCAGCGATGAAGCCGGTGTCGCCAAGACTGGCGCCATGGTCGCCGCAGTTTTAGTAGATGCCGACGGCAAAGTTGTCAAGGCCTCAATCGACGCCGTGGCCGTTAATGTCGAATTTGACAAAGCGGGAAAACTGTTGACGCCAACTGATCAAGCCTTTGCTTCAAAGCGCGAGCTGGGCGATAATTACGGCATGAAAAAAGCATCTGAAATTGGCAAAGAATGGTACGAACAAGCCGATTACTTCGCCGCCTATATCGAAGGCAAGACACTGGAAGAAATTAAGGGTATTGCCATTAACGAAGAAGGCAAAGCTGGCGATGAAGATTTAAAAGCCGGTATTACCGTACACATTGGCGGCTTTATCGCCGTAGTCGAAAAGGCCATTAACAACGCCAAAGCCGGTTCAGCCGCCGACGATATGTTGGGCTTGGCCATCAACAGCAGCATCGGCCGTTCCAAAGACGCCGCCGATGAAGACGGCGTAGCAGAAGCCGGCATCAGCGTAGCTGCCAGCACATTTGACAAAGACGGTAAAATTAGCAACGCCATCGTCGATGTCGTCCAAAGTAAAGTTACCTTTGACAAAGCGGGCAAAATTACTTCTGATGTAACCGCCCCGATTATGTCTAAAGTAGAGTTGGGCGATAGCTACGGCATGAAAAAGGCCTCTGAAATTGGCAAAGAATGGTATGAGCAAGCCGAGGCGTTTTGCCAATACGTCAACGGCAAAAAGATCACCGAAGTAAGCAGCATTGCACTCGATGAAGGCAAACCGGCCGGCGACGATTTAAGAGCATCTGTCACCATTCACATCGTCGACTTCCAGGTAATTTTAGAAAAGGCATTTGCCAATAAAAAATAGTAAACCTTAAAAGGGGCTGACAAGCCCCTTTGAAATTGTCGACAAAGTCGATAATCTACAGACTGTTGAAAATGTTCAAGTTCGCGGCGCAAGCAAATTAGCGGGTCGCAGCGTATAAAGACATACGTAAGAGTCGGTAATTTGCGCAGCAACAATGAAATTGGGCATTTGTCAACAGTCTGAAAGGGGCTGACAAGCCCCTTTACTATTACATGATATGAAAAAATTTTACAGCCTTATTATACTCGCCCTCGTTGGCAGCTTGCTAATTAGCTGTCAAGAGACGCCGCAATTAAAGCGCTACCAAGCACAATTTCTCGACGTCTTCGATACCGCCTCGACAATTATTGGCTATAGCAGCGATAAAGCTGACTACAAAGTCGAAATCGAAAATATCAAAACCGATTTTTTGGAATACGATAAATTATTTGACATTTACAATAGCTACGATGGCATCAATAATTTAAAGACAATTAACGACATGGCCGGTAAATCGGCCGTCGTCGTCGACCCCGCTATCATCGAATTGCTAATTGAAGGCAAAGAAATGTATGCCCTTAGCGATGGCCATATTAATATCGCCTTTGGCAGCGTGCTGTCAATTTGGCACGATTATCGCGAAGCCGCTATCGACGACCCGTCAAATGCTAGTTATCCACCATTTGACGTGCTGACAACAGCGGCGGCGCATTGCAATATCGATGATATTATAATCGATCGCACAAAGAACACGGTTTTCTTAAAGGACCCCGCCATGCAGCTGGATGTCGGCGCCATTGCCAAGGGCTATGGCATCGATCGCGTGGCCGAACAGCGGCTGAGCAATGGCGCAGACCCCCATATGCTGTTTAGTATCGGCGGCAATATTAGAACAGTTGGCAGCAAGCCAAATCAAGACAGCTGGGTAGTTGGCATTCAAAATCCGGATACTAGCAGCCAACAAACTACCCTTTTGAGCCTTAAGTTGACGGCCGGTGCAATTGCAACAAGTGGTGATTATCAGCGTTACTTTACCGTTAATGGCAAACGCTACCATCACATTATCAACAAAGACACGCTCATGCCGAGCAATTATTTTTCAGCTGTATCGGTTATTTGTGATAGTGCAACGCGCGCCGATGCCCTCTCAACTGCCCTGTTTAATATGGATTATCAGACTGGCCGCGCCCTCGTCGACGAGTTAGATGGCGTCGATGCCCTTTGGATATTTAAAGACCAACGGCAAAAGATGACCGCCGGCTTTGCAGAGAGAATTATTCACTAGCATGGGAGGTATCATGCGAGCACTTATTTTTTTTGACATTAATGGTACGATTGTCGCACGCGATGAGCGCACCGACCTGCCCTACTACCGAGCAATTGACAAGTGCTTGGGCCTAACTGACGGCATGGCCGGCGTCGACAACAGCGCACGCAGTGACCACGACGTCTTTCAAGAAGTGTTGCGCAATCATCACATCGCCTATAGTACTGCCCTTTGGCAAAAGTTTTTGACTGTCTTTGGCGATTGCCTAAAGTCGTTTCAAACGAGCGATATTTGGCGCCAAAATGGCGATGCCGTTCCCTTTATCAAAAAACTGGTTAACAGCCAACACCATTTGGCGCTGATTACCGGTGAACTGGCGCTGGCGGCGCAGTTTAAGCTCGAAAAAGTCGGCGTATGGCAGTATTTTAATAGCGGCGGCTTTGGCGACGACGGCCTCAGCCGTTTTAGCATCGCCGAAGTGGCACTAAAAAAAGCCACTACCCTTTACGGCAATGACTTCAACGAAATTTTTGTGATTGGCGATACGCTACTCGACATTAAAACGGCGCGCCACATCGGCGCTAAAGTAATCAGCATTACAACCGGTTCAAATAGCCGCGCCGAATTAGCTGCCCTAAAGCCCGATTATCTAATCGATAAATTTAGCGAAGTTGAGCACTTGTTTTTGGTAAGTGACTAAGTGCCACTTTAAGTGAAAAACCGAAAGTTGAAAGTCGAAAGAAAAAGCAAAACCCAAGACCCCTCGACTGCGCTCGGGGTGACACAGAGTGGCGATTGTCAGCGACGCCAGCGCGCGGCGGCGCTTTATCTTTCGCGTAGGCGTTCTGCCTTTGGCAGGTTGCCCTAGCGAAATGGTAAAGCAGAGCGATTTCAGCGCCAGGAGCGTTTCAATCGTAAAGATGTCTCGCTTTTAACCAGATATTTCTCGCCTCGCTCAAGGGGACATATTAAGCGCCCATCAGCGACTTAATGCGGTCGACCAATATGCCGAGTGCCACATCGTTGTGACCACCCTCGGGAATAATGATGTCGGCCTTGCGCTTGGTCGGCTCGACAAACTGTTCGTGCATCGGCTTAACCGTCGACAGATACTGATCGACGACCGATTGTAAACTTCTGCCGCGCTCTTCGACATCGCGCATAATGCGGCGAATAATTCTGACGTCGGCATCAGTATCGACAAATATTTTAATGTCCATCTCATCGACTAATTCACTGTTCTCAAATATCAGTATGCCCTCGACGATAATGACGCGCTTCGGCTTTAAGGTCAACTTATCGGCTTTTCTGATGTATTGAACAAAATCGTAAATTGGCGCTTCGACCGTTTCGCCGCGCTTTAAGGCGCGAATGTCTGCAATCATCATCGCCGTATCGAGCGATGCGGGGTGGTCGAAGTTGAGCGCCGCGCGCTCGGCAAAACTCAAATGGTCATTCGACTTGTAATAATAGTCGTGTGCCAAAATGACAATATCGTCGCCTATTGCGCGCCTAATGCGGTTGACAATGGTGCTCTTGCCCGAACCCGTGCCACCGGCAATGCCAATTACAATTGTGTTCATAAGTTCTCCTATTTGTCGAGTAAAGTAGTAAAATCTGCCAAATAAGCGCAGGCCAAGCCGCGCATTTCTGCTTCATAAGGTCTTGATAAATCGTCGGCGATGGCGACGACGTCCATGCCGGCTAGGCGGGCACCGCTTGCGCCAACAGTGGTGTCTTCAAATACCAAGCAGGCGCTCGGCGCAACGCCCAATTCGCTGGCGACCCGCAAAAAAATAGCGGGCGAATGTTTGCCAATGCCGACTTCAGCGGCAGTGCGAAAGGCGCTAAAATAGTCGGCGATGCCGTGCTTGGCGACGACCAATTCAGCTAAGCCGCGCAAATTAGAGGTGGCTATTGCCATTTTAATATTTTTGGCGCGCAACTGTTTTAACAGTTGAAGCGCGCCGCCCTTTAGGGCAATGCGGTTGGCGTAATAGTCGCGCGCCATGTCATACCATTCGGCCTTAATGTCGGCGATGTCGTCTTTAATGCCAAATCTTTCCTTAAAGTAAATCGCCACTTCATCGGGCGCCATGCCCTCAATGGCGCGCTGTAATCCAGTCGGCAACTGATGACCGTGCCTTTTTAAGTAGGCTATGTCGATGTCTTTCCAAATCCACATCGAATCGACCAAGGTGCCATCTAAATCGAAAATAACGGCCTTATAGGCGTTTAAATCTAACATATAAATCCCTTAAGTATCGTAATAGGGTTGATTGATATAATCGGCAATCAGCGAATTGGCGATCTTGCCAGTCAGGTAGTTTTTGCGGCGCAAAATGGCTATGACGGCGTCGTCCATGCTGTGCAAAATAACCTTGTCGCGCGCCGTAAAGACAATTTCAACCAACTTGTGACGCAGCTTTTGCGAGTTGACCTTGACGTAATAGGCGACAATTGGTTCAGCGTCGACGCCCGCCAGCAACATGGCCGTAACGCGCTCTTTGTTTTGGTAATTGACGTGCGATAATTTACGCCAGTCGAGCGCGCTAAACAAGTCGTTCTCCGCTAGCTTGCGAAACTGTAACTGCTGATACTTGGCTAGGCTATTGTAATACTGATAGTAAAATAGGCCGGCGTCGAGCGACTCAATTGCAGCGGGCAAGCTAATCGTCAACCCCTCATACAGTGCCAAATTGGCCTCGATAAAGGCCACTTTGTCAATCTGACCAGCTTCTAATCGTTCAATTAGCGCTAGACGCCTTTCAGCATGTGCTGAAAAATTTACTTGCTTCATTTGACTTTCCACTTTTATTACTCAATTTGATGCAGCTTAAAATCGAGATAGTCACACGATATTAGGCGATAGTCAATGCCGTTGACAAGGCCCTGCTTGACCGCCTTGTAATTGGCGTGTATGTGCCCAAAATAAACCCGTTTAATGCCGGCTTGTTCGATAATGTCGCTAATTGGCGTCGCGCGGCCGCGCTCGTCAAATGGCGGGTAGTGCAACACGCAAATTTTTTCTAGCTTGTCGTCAGCTGCGGCAATTGACAGCTTCAGACGATTGCACTCGCGCTGGTATATTTTGGCATCAGTCGTCGCACCATTGAGGTCGGCCGGCACATCCCAGCCGCGCGTGCCGACGATGGCAAAGCCGTCGTGCTGAAAGGCGTTATTTTGCAAAAAATCGATGGTCTGAACCGCCGCGCGCATTTTTTTAAGCGTCGTCCACCAATAGTCGTGGTTGCCCTTTAACACCAGTTTTTTGCCAGGCAACGCCTCTATCCAGCGCAAGTCAGCGGCCGCTTCCGATAGGCTGAGCGCCCACGAGGTGTCACCCGCCAAAATAACTAAGTCGTCCGGCTGAACGCGCGCCCGCCAATCGTCGGCAATTTTTTGATAGTGCTGTGCCCAATGACTGCCAAATACGTCCATCGGCTTGTCGCTATTAAAACTGAGGTGCAAATCGCCAATAATGTAAATTGCCATACTAGCACCTAGGCCTTGCCCGAATCTTTAAATAGCTGATAGCGCGGTAAAACTTGTTTAATTTCATTTAACAAGTCTTCAATTTCTTCAATGGTGCCGTGTTCCCACAGCTGCTCAAAGGCCATTTGAAATTGAAGCGCCTCTTCATCGCGCCCCGCCACCATCAAAACGCGAATGTTCTTCGTGATGTCAGATACCAAATTAGACTTTAGTTCAAATAGCAATTGCGCATTGATGACTTCTTTTCTAATTTCGGTCATTTCATCGTCCAGCGCCGCAGCCGCCAAGGCCGAGCTTTTAAGGCGCTCTCTGATTTCGTCTGGTATGTTTGACTTATACTTATAGTTCAGCGAGTGCTCAATGGTCGCCCAAAAGTTCATTGCCAGCGTGCGAATTTGCAGTTCGGCCAATACTTCTTTGGGGCCAAAGGCCGTCTGTACCGGATATTTAATAATCAGATGATAACTGCGATAACCCGACGGTTTGGGGTATCTGACATAGTCTTTTTGATAGATAATGTCAATGTCTTGGCGCCTTTTCAGCAAGTCTACCACCGTGTAAATATCGTCGCTAAACTGACACATAATGCGCAATCCGGCAATATCTTCCATCAGCGCTTCAATTTGGTCGAGTGGTATATCGCGTCGCTTGGCCTTTTCTAAAATCGACGACACGCGCTTGACGCGGCCGGTTACAAATTCAATTGGCGAATACTGATTGAGCTCGCGAAATTCCTTGCGAATTGATTTGAATTTTACTTTTAGTTCTTCAACCGTCTGTTCGTAGGGAATTAAAGTCGCTTTCCACTCTCGTATATTTTTCATTCTTTCTCCTGCCTTTTAAGTGCAGCACAACTTATGCGCAACTAAAAACACCGCAAAACAGTGTTCTCGTCTATTATATCACGTTTTGCGGTGTTTTCTAACAATAAAACTGCAAATTACAGCTATAAGCCAAATTTATCAAAGACGCTGCGCAGCGGGTAATAGAGCAGTATAAAGATTGCCATGCCGCCGGCCGCCTGTATCGCGTTGGGGAAAACATTGGCCAGTGCAACGGGCCAGCCGTAGCTCAATAAATAGGCCTCAGTTAAAAAGTAACCGAACACCATAATGACGCCTCCCGGCACAGTGGCGGCAACTAAGTCGAATAAGGTCAATTTATTATCGGCGCGACGCTTTTTAAATAACAATATCATCAAGCCAACTACAAAGGCGTCGAGTCCCTTGATAATAAATGTCGGCAGTGCATACATGGCATAGCCGGCCGACAAGTCGGCCAACATTGAACCGATTGCAGCTGGAAAAGCGCCAATTGGCCCCAACAATGCAGCGCAAAAATAGACAAAGGTATCACCCAGATGCAGGTAGCCATAGCCCGTCGGTATCGGTATTGACAAGAATAGGGTTGCAATAAATACCAATGCCGCCAAAACGCCAGAAATTGTCAGTTGCTTTGTGTTCATTTGTCCTCCTACTTTTGAATACTTAAAATAATTGCTCAATTAGCTGATCTGCGCTGTCTAATACGGCGCGGTCTGCAGTTGTGATAAAGTGGTCGTAATAAGTGGCCAGCTGGTTCAGTTGCCCTGCGCTAAAATGGGGCAGCGGTATTTGCTTGAGCGGCGTCGCATACAGTTCAAACTGGTAGCCCTTGCGCTTGCCCTTGTAGGCCAACCACTGTTCGACGGCGGCGCCGTTTAAATAGACCGTCAGCGCCTTAAGTACGACATCGGCCGCTAAACCAAATGGCGTTTTAGTCGACTTTAGCGTTAAAAAGTAAACGTCGGCACTGCCGTAAAGTGGCTCTGCAACATAGGCAAAGCAATTGTATTCGGCGCGCTGCGGCGCGATGATTTTGGGGCCTAAGAAAATGCTTTCTTGGCGCGGCCACTGCAGTTCATACCAAGCCCTAATGCCGTTTTTAACTTCGCGACGCCGTTCTAATAGCGCGCGGTAGGGTGCCAAATGAGCCAGCCACTTTTGGTTGCCTCGCAAATTGTCTTTTGCACTATATAAAATTTTTCGCGTCACTTGCTTGGCCAGTTGATAGCGCCCGATGTCGCTATTTTTAACGAATGGCTTTAGTTTATCATCGGGCTCGCATTCAGCCGCCTCAAACACAAAAATTGGTGCCGTAGCACTAAAATTTTTGCCAAGTATTTTACTGTGTCGCGCCGTCAGGCGATCGGCTCCCGATACCAAGCCCTGATTGACATTTAAAACATCGGCCAAGCGCTGCCGACTGGCTTCGAGCTTAGCGAGGCGCGCGCCAATTTTAGGCGGTATCAATTGAATGGTACCGGATCGACTATAGAGTTGCCGCGGCGGCACGCTAAACTGATGTTGATCGCGCCAAACTGCGCAGTTGGGCTGTGGTTCTCGCCTTTGGGCAATGGTCATAATTGTAAAACTTAGCTGATTGACTTCCCAATCAACGGGCATTTTTTGAAAGTAGCGAATTGACAGCCAACTGGCGCGCGCTCTTATATCGGCGCGCAGTTTTTTAGCGCCGTCGGCCGTCATAAAATAACTGCTTATCAACTGACTAATTACGCCGAGCGGCGACACAAAATTGAGCGCCTGATGAATAAAAAAGTAACTGTAATCCATTTTGCCAAGGTAGTATTGCGACCAATTGGCATCGCCTTTAAGTCGCTTAAATAGCTTGGTGTTGCCCCGCTCGCCAATATAGGGCGGGTTGCCAATGACGATGTCAAAGCCACCTGCCGCACAAATGTCCTTAACTTTGGCCACTTCGGGTAGTTCTAACAAGGCGTCGCAAGACAGTAGTTGCCCGCCAAAGTCGACCTCAAAATACTGTCTAACCAGTTGTTTAAACTGCGCTACCGACTGGTCGTTGACGTCGTTTAGCAGCATATTGGCCATCGTCAAGCTAAAATGCTTGGCGCGATTGGGCTGCCGATAGCGGCGCTGCCAAGCAGCTATTTCAAGTAGCCAAGCCATGCCAAATGCACCCGTGCCACAGGCCATGTCGATGAACTGCGCCGCCTGCAAGCGCTTCAGCATATCATTTGCCAGCGCCTGCTCAGCCGTCCCCGCCCGAAAGGCGCACACCGCTTCTTTGGCGTAGCCACAATTTATTAAATAATAATGTGCCGCCCAGCCGGCCATATCGCGCGCCACAGATAACGGCGTATAAAAAGCACCTGTCAGCGATCTTAAATCAGCATCTAGCTGCTTGTCATAATTGAGGATGGCGGCAACTTTGGCGTTCATGCCAACCCCTTATTTATAATCCACGACGGCCGCGTCGGCCCACAGTTGTTCTAAATTATAATAATTGCGCTTTTCGGCGTTGAAGATGTGTACGATAATGTCGTCGTAGTCGAGTACCACCCAATCGCCATTTTGATGCCCCTCTTTGTGGTGAACGTCAATTTGATAGTCTTGCCAAACCATATCGCTGACGTGCTTAGCCAGCGCAATGGCGTGCTTGTCACTTTGCCCAGTGGCAATGACAAAGTAATCGGCCAAGGCCGAGCGACCAATTAGATCGAGCACGACAATGTCTTCGCCCTTTTTATCGTCAATGTAGTTGGCAACCGATAATGCGAGTGCTTTAATATCCAAATTAGTTCCTTTCATCTTTTAAAAGCGTATTGTAAAGTGCCAGCGTATGCGGGTGAATCAGTTTGTCTTGAGCAATTAAGTAACGTATTGTATCGCCGCTTATTTGCCGCAAAGCGCCCTTTAACGACTGCTTTGCCAAGCGGCGGTGTGCCTTTAACTTTGGGTAATCGCGCCCTTTTTCGGTGGCATCAGCTATGTAGATGACCGCTTCAACTGCGCCCATCGCCGGATGCCCGGTGGTATGATAGCGTATCGCATTTAAGATGCGCTGGTCGTCGATGGCAAAGACCCGCTCTGCCAATAGCGCTCCCGCCACAGCGTGTACAATTTGCGGCATGTCGTAAAAAAGTGGGTCAATCGGCACGCCGTCAGCTTTGATTAAATTGATCATTTCCTGAAATGTTAGCTGCTTGGCGACGTCGTGCAAATAGGCGGCCACGGCGACCGCCGAGCGGTCAACGGCATGATAACGGGCCAAATCGTCGGCCCATTCGGCGACCCGCTCGCTGTGCTGCCAGCGCTTTTTTGAAACTTTTGTCGCCACATAGCGCTTAATTTCAGCGATATCACAATTCATAGAGCTGCCTTTCGGCGATGATTTGTTCGACGCAGCGGCGCACTAAATACTTAATCGGTTTACCGGCGGCGCGCCGCCTTCTAATATCGGAAGACGATATTTCTAAGCTGATCATATCCATCATTTTAATGTTCGCCGCATAAACGGTATTGAGCCGTCTAATCGCCGCCCTTAGCTGTTCATCTTTTAAACTTGGCCGCGTCGCCGCGATAAAAGTAATGCCGCGCAGCAGCGCTTCATAGTCGCGCCATGTTTCAATTTCAACTATGGCGTCGGCGCCAGTGATAAAGTAGATTTCGGCACGCGGGTAAAGTCGCCTAAAGTGATGAACCGTATCGATCGTATAGCTGATGCCGGCGCGCTTTATTTCGATATCAGACACGCTAAAAGCAGCGTTATCGGCGATCGCACAGCGCACCATCTGGTAGCGAATTTCGGGCGGTGTCTTGACCGCATTCATTTTATGGGGTCCAATTTTAGACGGTACAAAGATGACCTTATCGAGTGCATAGGCCGACTTCACTTCTTCTGCTAAAAAGAGATGGCCGACGTGAATCGGGTCAAATGTACCACCCATTATGCCAATTTTCATCTGTTTTTCCCACGCGGTAATTCAATTTGTGGCTTTTCTCTATTGCGCCGATAAATGACAAATTTGCGGCCGATGCTCTGCACAAATTCACTACCCGTACGGGCTGCGACGATGTCGGCCGCTTCACCAGTTGACAAGGCGCACGATTCCAAAAGGTGAATTTTGATCAGTTCACGCTTTTCGATCGTTTCGTCCACCTGTTTAATAAAGGCCGGCGTAATGCCGTCTTTACCCAATTGTATCACTGGTTTTAACGGGTTGGCAAGTGCCTTTAAATAACTTCTCTGTTTTCCACTGAGCATACTGTCCTCCACAGCTATTAAAAGCTGCTATTGGCTAATCGTAAAATTCAAATTCAAAATCGAAGATGCGCACGGTTTGACCCTCTTCAATACCCATTTCGCGCAGGCGCTCAAAAATGCCGCGCCGTCTGAGATAGCCCTCAAAGCGCCGCAAGCTATCGTAGTCGTCAAAATTAGTCGAATAGACTAAGCGGGCGATGCCCTCGCCAGTTAACTCGTAGACATTATCGCCCTTGACGATGTCAATTCGATAGGGGTCGTGCTTTTCTTCTAATAGTTCAAGGTCTTCCAGCGTCATTTTTTCGACCAGCGGCTCAATTGGCAAATTGGCCAGCTGTTCGGTGACGTAGCGCATCAACTGGTCGACGCCCTGTCCGGTCGCCGCCGAAATGCTAAATAGGGTTAAACCCTCTTTTTTGATAAAGGCCTTAAAATCTTCAAAAATCTGGTCATCGCCGAGCAGATCGGTCTTGTTGGCGACGACCACCGTCGGTCGACTGGCCAGCTTTTCATTGTACTGCAAGAGCTCGCCCTTAATCACTTGGTAGTCTTCAATTGGATCGCGCCCTTCAACGCCCGATACGTCGACGACGTGCAAGATTAAACGGGTGCGTTCGACATGCCTTAAAAAGTCGTGCCCCAAGCCGACGCCAGCGGCCGCACCGCCAATTAAGCCGGGGATATCGGCCATTATAAAAGACTGTCCTCTGATCACCTCGACGACGCCCAAATTGGGTTTTAGCGTCGTAAAGTGGTAATTGGCAATTTTTGGCTTGGCCTTGCTAACGCGCGCCAATAAGGTCGATTTACCGACGTTGGGATAACCGACTAAACCGACGTCGGCTATCATTTTAAGTTCTAGTTGCAGTTCGCGTTCGACGCCCTTAAAGCCGGCCTCGGCAAAGGTCGGCGCGCGCCGCGTCGACGTCTTAAATTCAGAATTGCCGCGGCCGCCCTTACCGCCGCGCGCGACGATAAATTGACTGTCTTGCTCGGTTAAATCGGCGATCACGACGCCGCTTTTAACATCTTTAACCAGCGTGCCAGGCGGCACCTTGATAATCAAATTGGCGCCGTCTTTACCGTAGCAGTTTTTCTTGCCGCCGTTGGCGCCGTTGGCGGCTTGGTATTTCTTTTTGTAGCGAAAATCCATCAACGTGCGCATGCCGCTATCGACAGTCAAGATGACATGCCCGCCGCGCCCGCCATTGCCGCCATCGGGGCCGCCATCGGGTACGTATTTTTCGCGTCGAAACGAAACGATGCCATTGCCGCCATCGCCCGCCTTAACAATTATTTTCGCCTGATCGACAAACATATTTCCTCATTTCGCCATTAACTAAAAAGGAGCAGCATAGGCTACCCCCTTAACGGTTCACTAATTCTGCGGATAAACGCTGACTTGCTTTCTGGTTTTATCCTTGCGTTCAAACTTTACAACGCCGTCTACTTTGGCAAACAGCGTATCATCGCCGCCAATACCTACGTTATTTCCAGGGTGAATTTTTGTTCCACGCTGACGCACGATAATGCTGCCGCCGCTGACGAACTGGCCGTCACCGCGCTTGACGCCGAGGCGCTTTGCGTTACTGTCGCGTCCGTTTTTAGAAGAACCAACACCTTTTTTAGATGCAAAAAATTGTAAATTTAACGTCATCATCTTACAACACCTCCTTTGTATAGATCACAACATGTTCTGGGTAGACTTCAGCCAAGCTGGTTAAAGCAATTGACAACTGCCCAATAATTAGATCTGCTTTTTCCAGTAATTTAGCCGATAACCCTTGAGGCAACTCGCATTTCAGATAACCGCGCGCTTGGTCTTCGCTGCAATTGGCTACAATGCCGAGCAACTGCTCAAGTGCGTTAACGGTGCTAATTGTACTAATTGACAGCGCCGCGCAGACGATGTCTTGCTCGTCGCGATAATTGGCGTGACCGTCAATTTCAAAACCGCTATAATGGCCATTCTGACGATATAAATATGCGGTTGTCATACTAAACAGTAATTGATTCGATTTTTACTTGCGTATACGGCTGACGATGACCGCGCTTAACGCGCACATCTTTTTTCGGCTTATAACGCATCATCAAGACTTTTTTAGCCTTGCCATTTTTAACGACTGATGCGGCCACTTTAGCGCCTGCTAAATAGGGCGTACCAACCGTTAAACCGGCATCGTTCGATACGGCGACAACTTTGTCAAAATCGACTGTATCGCCAGCTTCAACCGGCAATTTTTCAACAAAGACGACATCGCCCTCGCTGACGCGATATTGCTTGCCACCGGTTTCAATAATTGCGTACATATGAGCACCTCCTCATTAATCTCGCCAAATCTAGGTATGCCGAATGCATTTTCCACCTGATTTGTGCGGCTTCACAGATAGTTATAGTATCATACAAATGGCATTAAGTCAATTATTTTACACTTTTTTGTACCCATTGTAACAACGCCACTTTTAAGCGGCTGCATCGCGCCATCGGCCGATTTATCGACCAGTAGCGACAGCGTTATGGCGTGCCCGTCGAGCAGCTGTTTAATCTGCTGCTGCACGGCAGTTAATTGATAGTAAACGGACTGGCTGACGACAAATTGAAAGTCGCGCTGACCAGTTTGTTGGCAGTAGTAAATCATATAGTCGAGCCAGTAGTCAATTAATATCGTTGGCTTGAGCGCAGCCGCTCGCAAAGCCGTTTGATAAAAGCTCTGCTTAACCGATGGTGCCAGCCTTTTAATCGATATCTCTAACAGCCCACTGGCCGTCATTTCTTTTACGATAAGGCCGGCATCTCGTAAAATTGGCCTTATTTCGGCGACAAACTGGCGGGCTTCAGCTGGTCGCAGCGTCAGACAATCGACTAATACAGTGCCGCTAATTTTGCGTCGGCTAAGTGCCGTCGGCAAGGCCATTAAAGCCGCGCGGTTGACGGCGTAGGCAAAGTCGGCCGCTGCCCCCTGCCACTTAAAATTAGCCGAATTGACGTCGATCACGGTCAGCGCCTCCAGTTCTTCGACGATCAGTTCAACGCCGCTCGGCGTCGCAGAGACGGCCTGCTGATTGTCGCCCAGCCAAGCCAGTAAGTCGAGCTTTTGATAGAGCGCGCTGCTCTTATTAAAGGGTAAATCGAGTGCCAAGCGCTGCGTCGCCCAGTAGCCGTCGAGCGCTTCGCGGTATTTCTCAAACAGCGCGTAAGCCCGCCGGTAGCGCAGCGGTCGATAGTTCTTTTCGCTCGCCACCACGACAATTTTATCAAATTGAGCAATTAACTGGGCTGCTTCTTGCGACAGCGCAGCCGCGCTCAACTGAGCGGCCGACGTGCGCACGACGATGCCAAAACTGTCATTTAGCTGACCTGTCAAGGCTGTTTCTATCGCCCTGCGCGCTTTGCCGTCAGTTATTTTTTGTGAGATAAACAGGCCGCTTTTATCTGTTACCAACACTAAATTGGCGCTGCTCAAATTGATAGCGCCGCTGGCGCGTGGCCATTTATCGACGCCCGCTAAGGCGTCGACCTGTACGTAGAGGCGGTCGCCAACTTTAACCGGCAGGTTGTTGAGCGTTGAAGCAATATCTTTTTTTCTTATAAATAATTTAGTCGCCGCGCCAATTTCTAAAAAGCAAAATTGGGCGTCGCAGCGCAGCACTTCGGCCAAGTAGACATCACCCATCCTGACGTCGTCTGCATTGTCATAGAGCGCAAAGTCGACCACCTCGCCCGCTGTGACGACAAATTGATAAGTATGAAATAATAATTGTCGATGAATTGCTTGCATAGTGACCTACAGTTCCAATAGCGGTCGGTACTGACCGTCGTCATTAAAAAACAATACCGTGCGCGTAATGCTGACTGCGTGAATGTCGAGCGCGCTGTCGCGACACAGTATGGCGATAACATCGCGCGGCTTGGCGCTGCCACTGTCAAATGAATGGGTTGAAATAATATAGCGATCGACGCCATCTTGGCTGCCGCAGGCGACGATGTCGGCGACAAACGGCTTGAGGTCTTTGTCGACCCAGCGCCGCTTTTTATTTTGCTTGCGCAGGATAATTGTTTCGGCCGCTTGAAAGGCGCTCACCAAATTACAACTGCCTACTGGCAAATCGACCCGATAGCGAATCAGGGCGACGGCGTGCATTAACGACGTCGCCTTTTGCACTGCCCGATAGTCGATTAACTTTAGCCCAGCTGGCGAAAATTCATTAAAGCGCGCCATAAACGAAGCGACGTCAACCGCGCCATCTAGTTCGACTTCCATAATTTCGTACTCACTCGATACGCCAACCGACAGCGGCCCGCCAAAGGTCATTTTAGGATGCGGGTGAAAACCCTGACTAAAGGCCAGCGGCAATTTAAGGCGCCGAAAGGCGCGCTCGAAAAAGCGAATAAGATCGAGGTGGCCGAGGTATTTCATCATGCCCGTCTTGCTGTATTGAAAGCGAATGATCATGGACAATCACCGCCCAACATACCGCCGTTGACACCGCAATTGACGCATTTTTCACGGCAGTTGCGCGTCACCTCGGCGCGCTTGGCGCGCCCGTATTCGCGCAGTAAAAACTGCTTTGATACGCCGCAATCAATCTGCTGCCAAGGCAGTATTTCGTCGCTGCTGCGTTCGCGATTGGCGTAAAAATCAATTGTTAAACCGGCATCTTCAATTGCCCGCTGCCATTTTTCGTAGTCAAAAAATTCTTCCCAGCCGTCGAACTTACAGCCGGCGCGTTCGGCCGCCAACAGCACTTGACCGAGCCGGCGATCGCCGCGCGCAAAGACCGCTTCGATGCGACTGGTGTAGACATCGTGGTAATTATAAGTCACTTTAAGTGCTTTCAGTGCATCTTTTAAGTAGTATTGTTTTTGTTTGATGCTGGCGATGTCGGCCTGACCATACCATTGAAAGGGCGTAAAGCCCTTTGGTACAAACACCGACGTCGACACAGTTAAGCTGAGCGCCTTTTTGGTGGTGCGCACTCGCCAGTAAATCTCTTTAATCTTGCGCGCTATTTCGACGATGCCGGCAATGTCTTCGTCTGTTTCGGTCGGCAGGCCGATCATAAAGTACAGCTTGACGCGCTGCCAACCGAGTGCAAAGACCTTTTCTAAAGTCTGGTAAATATCGTCTTCGGACACGCCCTTGTTGATGACGTCGCGCAGCCGCTGGGTACCGGCTTCGGGCGCAAAGGTCAGCCCCGTCTTGCGCACGCGCTGTATGTCGCTAAGCACTTTTACAGACAGCGAATCGAGCCGCAACGACGGTAGCGAAACGCCGACTTTTTCATCTTCATAGCGCTGCATAATCTGCTCGATAATGCGTTCAATGCCGCTGTGGTCGAGCGTCGACAAACTGGACAAGGCAACTTCTTCATAGCCGGTTTCGGCCAGTATTTTGGCGGTTGTATCAATAATTGTTTCGACCGACTTTTCGCGCACTGGCCGATAGATCATGCCCGCCTGACAAAAGCGACAGCCGGCCGTACAGCCGCGAAACACTTCGACGACGGCGCGATTGTGTACGGCGCTGCCAAACGGCACTAACATTTTATGCGGATAATAGGCGTCGTTTAAATTGCGCACAATTTGTTTGACGATGCGCTGTGGGGCGCGCGGGTCAAGCGCCTTAAACTGGGCAATTGTGCCATCGTCGTGATAACTGACGTGGTAGAGCTGTGGCACGTAAACGCCGGCAATTTGCGCGGCCCCCGCCAACAGTTCGGCGCGCGCTAACTGACCCTTATGCAGCTTCACAAAATTGAGAAAATTGAGCAGTAAATCTTCGCCCTCGCCAATTAAAAAGACGTCGACGATGTCGGCCAGCGGTTCGGGATTATAGGCACAGGGCCCACCGGCAATAATCAGCGGGTCAGCCGCCGTGCGGTCGGCCTTGGCCGGCGCAATGCCGCCCAATTTTAGCATGTGAACAATATTGCTATAGCTCAGTTCATACTGCAAAGTAAAGCCGATTACGTCAAATTGAGCAATCGGCGTCTGCGTTTCAATGCTGAACAGCGGCACGTCATACTTTTGCATCAGCGCTTCCATATCGACCCACGGCGCATAGAGCCGCTCGCAGTAAATATCGGCCTGCTCGTTGACGACGCCATATAAAATATGCGAACCAAGGTGAGACATGCCGACGTCGTAAACGTCGGGAAAGCTGTGCAAATAGCGCAGCTTAACAGTTACCGGATCCTTGTAGACGGCGTTGATTTCGTGGCCGATATAACGGGTTGGCTTTTCAACCTGATTTAACAATTTATCAATATTCATATTAACTTTCAAATTTTAGCTTTCCATTTTCCGTTTTCTGTCATTTCGAGTGAGCGTAGCGAGTCGAGAAATCTCTGTTTTTCTGCGATTGAAACGCGACTGGCACTGTCATCTCGACTGAAATGGAGAGATCGCGGGTTTTGGCGCGATTGAAATGCTCTCCCTTGTCATTTCGAGTGAGCGTAGCGAGTCGAGAAATCTCGGGTTTAAAAACGAGATCTCTCCACTTCACTGCACTGCGTTCCGCTTCGGTCGAAATGACAACTGTAGTCACCCCGAGCGTAGTCGAGGGGTCTCGGGTTTTCATCTATATTTCATCTTCCGGCTTTGGCTGCTTGCGGTGCAAATAGACGCTCATCACCAGGCCGATACTAATCATATTGATTAACATTGAACTGCCGCCGTAACTGATGAAGGGCAGTGGCACGCCGGTTACCGGCATTATGCCCATCGTCATGCCGACGTTTTGAAAGACGTGATAGCCAAACATAAACAGCACGCCAATGACAATGTTGGTGCCAAACTGATCGTCTGACAAAAAGGCGATGTGTATCAAGCGGGTAAAGAACAACAGGTACAGCCCTAAAACGGCAATGCCGCCGACAAAGCCAAATTCTTCAACCAGCACGGCGAAGATAAAGTCTGATTCTTGCACCGGCAAAAAATTATTGGCACTAAAACTGCCCTTAAACAGCCCCTGGCCAAAGATGCGCCCCGAACCAATCGTAATTTTGCTCATCATTACCTGCCAGTAACCGCGCTGGCTGGGGTCGTTTGGGTTGAGAAAGGTATCGATGCGGCCACGCGCATAGCTGTCTAGCGAACTGTACAATAGCGGCAGCGCAATCACAAAGCCAATCACCGATAGAATGACGATTTTTAAGTCGATGCCAGCGACAAATATCATGCCCAAGAATATAAAGACGAATACCAGCATGGTGCCCAAGTCGGGTTGTTCTTTTAACAAGTAGAGAATTGGCGCAATAAAGGCCAACGGCAACAGCAATTGCAATGGCGTATTGAGCTTGCCCTTGCGCACTTCTAACAGCTTGGCAAATGCCAGAATAAAACCTATTTTGGCAATTTCTGAAGTTTGAAACAGCATAAAACCAAGATTTATCCAGCTGCGCGCGTTGTTTCTGGTCTCGCCCAACCCCGGTATGTAAACCAACAGCAAAGCGCCAATTGACAAGGCGTAAATCAACAGGTAAAGTTTACCCCAAATATGATAGTCGACAATCATTAAAAAGACCATCAGCAAAAAACCTAGGCCAAAACTAATGACCTGAAAGCGCAGTTCGCGATTGATGCCGACCACATCGACATTGGTGGCGCTGGCCACCATTACAAAGCCGACGGCAACGAGCAACAAAACGACAATTAACAAATTGAGATCGACAATGCGGTTTAACTTAAACATTTTTCCTCGCTATAAATCGATTTAGGATAAAAACCCTCCATTAGTGGAGGGTAGAGATACTAAGCTTTTTTGCGCTTCATATTGAGTATTGGAATATTGGCGACCAAGGCCGGCTTACCAGTGGCATCGTCGACCGTTTTAGTAATTTGCACGTCGATGTGTTCTTCGTCAATATCCATATGCTTCATCAGCACCTTAATAATATCTTCTTTCACCATCTCTAAAAATTCGGGTGAGCAGTCGTTTCTGTCGTGCACCAATACCATTTTTAAGCGATCTTTGGCGATGCCAGCGCTGTCTTTTTGCGTGTTATCACCGCGCAGAAATTTAAAAAAATCAAATATCATGACATCCTCCTAAGCGCTAAATAGTTTTTTCAATTTAGAGAAAAAGCCGTTGCCCGCATTGAGATCCATCAGCGGTACGTCTTCGCCCATAATGCGCTGTACGATATTGCGGTAGGCTTGACCGGCTGGCGATTTGTCCATCATAACGGCCGGTTCACCGCGGTTGGTCGTAACGACGATAACTTCGTCATCGGGCACGACGCCAATGATGTCAATGGCCAATATTTCTTTCATGTCGTCAATGTTCATCATATCGCCGCGTTTGACCATATCCATGCGCAGACGGTTGACGATTAATTTGGGCGAATACAGTTCGGCCGCCTCTAAAAGGCCGATGATGCGGTCGGCATCGCGCACGGCGGAAACCTCTGGCGTGGTGACGACAATTGCCCTGTCGGCGCCGGCAATGGCGTTTTTAAAGCCCTGTTCAATACCGGCCGGACAGTCGATGATGACGTAGTCGTATTTCTTTTTTAAGTCGCTACACAGCTTTTTCATCTGCGTTTGACTAACTGCCGTCTTATCTTTCGTTTGCGCCGCCGGCAATAAATACAAGTTTTCGTGACGCTTATCTTTTATTAGCGCTTGGCGCAGTTTGCAGACCTCGTGCACGACGTCGACGATGTCAAACACAATGCGATTTTCTAAACCCATGACGACGTCGAGATTGCGCAAGCCAATGTCGGCATCAATCACGACGACACTCTTGCCGAGCATCGCTAAGCCCGTACCGATGTTTGCCGATGTCGTCGTCTTGCCGACACCGCCTTTACCAGAAGTGATAACAATTACTTCGCCCATTCTTTCCTCCAATTATTTACGATATGGTTCTATAATAATTTGTCCGTTTTTAACAAATGCAATTTCGGCATAATCCGGCTCGTCGGCGGCGCCGTCCGGCGCGCGCGTAATGTAGTCGCCAATTCTAATTTGCGCCGGTTGCAGTTTTAAGGCGACGACGTAGCAACTGTCATCGCCGTTTTTGCCGGCGTGTGCCAAGCCGCGCAACGCTCCCATTACCACAATGTGACCAACTGCCGACAGTTCTGACCCGGGGTTGGCATCGCCCAGTAAGACGATGTCGCTATCCGATTCAATGCGGCTGCCCGAGCGCAATGTGCCGCGGTGTATCAGCGTCGATTTATGTCTTTCGACTGTCGCTTCAACTGCCTCGTCGGCGCTTGGCTGAACAGTTGACTGTGGCGCCTGTCTGGCGCCAACTGTCAGGTGGTTAACGCGCTCTAAGGTCAAAACTTTCATTCCGCCCAAATCGCGAATTAAACGGCTAATTTCATCTTCTTGCACGGCGCTAAATTCGGGGCCCTCAATGCCAATGATGTGCGAGCCCTCAAAAAAGCGATTGGCCGCCTTCAATTTGGCAATTAATTTGCTGCGAAACTGCGTATAACTAAGCTGTGGATTATAGCGCAATATAATGCCATTTTTAGTTCCCTTAAACTCTAAATCAAACGCCACATCTAACCTCGTTTAGCAAACTGCCCTGCCGTCGTACTCCTACCAGTATACCACAATTAAGTGCCTTTTTTACAGAAAATTATTTAAATTGCGATTAATCGACCTTCGTCGGCGGCAAATCGAAATAATAGCCGTAGATGTCTTTGACAATTGACGACGCATAGCCGCCGCTACCGCCCTGTGGAATTAAAACGGCCACCGCAATTTCCGGTTTTTCGTAGGGCGCAAACGAAACAAACCAAGCAAAGTTGTCGTAATCTTGTTTAAAGCGGTAAATCGCCTCGTCGTCGAGCGCGTTATCGGTTAGCGCCTTTAAGGCCGCGATCATGGCGTTGCCGCGATCGAGATAACTGTGTGCCAATAAGCCGTTGACCTCGCTTTCGGCTTCGCTTTTAAGCTGCTCGTTTTCAGCTGTGTTAATCGTTTCATAAAGCGCCGCCACCCGCTTGGTGCGGGCGCGCAGTTCTTCGTCAGTGGCGCGCTGCAGAGCCGGCAATTCGATATTGGGCGCCAACAGATGTAGGTACTCGACAATGTAGGCCTCTTCGCTGGGCGGCGGAATTTTACCGTCTTTTTCGGCCGTGCCGGTCTTGGCGGCAACCGCTAAGGGAAAGCCCTTAAAATAGGCCATACTGCTGCCGCCGCGGCCGGTGACAACCTGACGCATGCCCTGACGAATATACTTGAGATAGCCGTTGGGGTCGATAAATTTGTAGGGTTGCCTGCTGACCGGCTTGCCGTCGATGGTCTTAATTAAGGTCGAATCGTAGAGATAGCCACCGTTGGCAACCGCGCTGACATAGCGCGCCATTTGCACCGGCGTATAGCTGTGCTGGCCCTGCCCAATTGCCAAGTTAAAAGTGTCGCCCTCTGCCCACTTAAACTGCGTAAAGTAATCGTATTTGACGATGTCGGTTAGAGCATTGGCCTTAGCGCGGTCTTTAATGCCGCAATCTTGATTGAGAAAGGTGAATAGTTCGCTGCGCGAAATGGTGGCATTGTCGCGACCAATCGCGATAATACTCTCGATAATTTCCGCTAAGCGATCTTGATCGGCGACGATTTCGGGCGGAAAATAGTCGTCTGCCAACTGCTTTAAGCGGCGCCTTAAAATGGCTAAATTGGTATTCATCTTGCGATTGGGATCGGGTACGCCCACCACCGTTTCGCCAATTTCAACGCCCGAAGCCTCGTCGAGACCAAATATTTTAGCGGTATCGACAATTTTTTGCGAGCCGACATCAAACGGCAGTTTTCGGTCGTTGGCATAGTCGTAGCCATTGCCAACGCAGTAAAAGTAATAGTTACAGGACACTTCAATTGCCTTCATTAAATCGATCGCGCCGTGCGAGCCGTGGTAGAAGTTCCACAGCCAGCAGCCAAACGGCTTGCCGTCGCGCGTTTGAATATAGCCGGCCGTACGGTATTTTTTATTGGGGTCGAGCCCGGCCTGTAGCGCCGCAAAGGCGGTTACCATCTTAAAGGTCGAACCGGGCTGTACGGCCGTCCGCGTCGCAATGTTATAAAGTGGCCGCGGCGCCAATTTATTGCGCGCGTTTTCAGGCTGTAATTTTTTGTAATCTTGGTAGGTAATGCCATTGGCGAATAAATTTAGGTCGTAATCGGGATAGCTGACCATCGCCAGTATTTCGCCAGAGCGAACGTCTTGCACGACGACCGCCCCAGTCTTGGCGTTTGGGTAGGCCTCGCGGTATGTCATATCGCCGTAGGGCGATTGGTAGACGCCGCCGCTGCTGAGCGCTTCTAGGGTACGCACCAAGTAATCTTTCGTGCGCCTTTGCAGTTCCATATCAATCGTTAAACCGATGTCGGCGCCGGCCTGCGACGGCGCATCTTTAAAGCGCGGGTCGTTAATTGAATTGGCGACGTCGCGCAGATAACTGCCCGCCGCGTTAACCTCTATCCAGCGCTGGCCGTTTTTACCCTTTAACTGTTCTTCAAAGGCCCCTTCAATACCGACCTTACCGACTAAATCGGACGGCCGATAACCGGTTTCTTCGTTGTACTTTTCGAGCTCGCTCGCACTGGAAATTTTGCCTAAATAGCCCAAAATATGAGACGCTAAATCGCCCTGTGGGTAATAGCGCACCGGTTCGATGACAATTGAAACATTGGCGTATTTGACGCTTTGTTCCTGTATTAAGATAGCAGCCCGTTTCGATATATTTTTGGCGACGCGAATTGGCTCGTATTTTAAAAAGCCCTTTTGGGCAATGGCGTGGCGCAACAAAATAACGTAGTAAAGCTGCTTACCGCTATACTGATCGTCAATTGCAAAGCGCTTTTTTAACTGCATCATCGCCTGATAAGCCGTCGCGTCATCGTCAATTTGGTAATCGTTTAAAAAGCGACGCCGTTTATAATCGTAACTAAATTCCATGTCTTTGACGCGAATTGGCAAAAAAATGCCCTTGTTGAGCATGATGTTTTGGGCGGCGTATTTGTCGATGTCAAAGCCAATTTGTTCCCTTTGCCGGTAAGCATCAAACACTTGCTGGGCCGTCGCATCGCTGGCAAAACCATTTTCAGATAACCACAATTGGCGATCGCTGTCGGTTTGATAGATAAACTGCCCAGCGCGATAGACAATTGGCATTTCGATGACAATTTCGCCGTCGCCCTCTAATAGGCTAAACAAATCGATTGCCATTTGTTGCTGGGCGACGTCAAAATTTTGATCGTACAAAAATTGCACCGTATACGACGTTAAATTACCGGCGATAAGTGTGCCATTGCGGTCGTATATTTCACCGCGCTTGGCAATTTCGCTAACTTTTTTAAGCCGCGTATTGAGCGCCTGATTGGCCAGTGCTTCACCCTCAATAATGGTCAACTGCGACAGGCGAAAGCTCAAGAATAGCAAAAAAGTGGTGAATAGCAGCCATATAAATAGACGTCTATCGAAAATTTTGAACAAAGTGTGCTCCTCATCTCATCTGATAACCGGCACTAATGCGAAATGCCAACACATAGCAGGCGACGCCAATCAGCAAATTGTAAATCAGTTCCGGTATAATTAAACTGAAAAGTCTACTAAACAGGACAAAATCACCCGTTGAAAAATAGTGTGTAATCAAGAAAAAGAAATGATAATAAAGTGTTGATAAGACGATTAGAATGACGGGCGTAATGTAATTATCTTTAAATATTTTTTCTTCTAGCGACGCAATGACTAAGACGATTGGTATGTAGATGGCAATGTGAACGGCAATGCCCTTGCCAATTAAGACGTCAACTAATAGGCCGCCAATTAAAGCCGCCTTAAAACTGGTCATGCGATCGAAGATGACGGCGACAATAATTAACCACAATAGCATTAAATTGGGAACGACGCCACCAATTCTAAATAGTTGCCCCAGCGTCGTCTGTAAAATGATAATAGCCAAGCTAATGATAATTAGATAAGTCGCTCTCATAGCCTACTCTTTTATAACGTTGATTTCGGGAATGACAAATACGCGGTCAATTTGTTTAAAGTCGACGCTAGGCGCCACTGTAATGTGCTTTAATAGCGTTTCATTATTGGTTTTGACGCCCACTACGCGGCCGATAATAATGCCCTTTGGATAAATGCCTAACCCGCTGGTGATTAACTGGTCGCCAATTTTAACTTCGGCGTCGAGGTCGAACAAATAACCGGCCAACTCAGCCGTCGAACGCCCCGTTACAACGCCGTCGAAATTGCGTACATCGTCGACAATTCTAAAGCTGACGGCACCGCGCACATCGGTTATGGTCAACACCTTGGCCCATTTACTGCCCAGTTCAAACACTTGGCCAATCAGACCACTGCCGTTAAAAACCATGGCGTTTTTAGTAACGCCGTCATCGGCGCCGACGTTGACGACAAACATGCCATACCAATTGCCGGCATCGCGCGCAATGACGTCGGCCGTTAGGTAGTTATTGATATTATTGCGATAGGCGTAATTGAGCGCCTTGCGCAGGGCCTTCAGATCTTCGTATTCTTCGCGATAGAGCGTTTGCTCGATTAACTTGCGTTGCATTTCGAGCAACTCGTGCTTTAAGGCTTCATTTTCACGCGCTAAATTAAAGACGTTTCTAATCGGATAAGTCGCTTCGGCAATGCCATTTGATACACTGGTCAATACGGCTTGAATGGGTCGAACCACATTGCCCAATAAATTTTCGGCCACCGTAAGGCGACTTCGGCCGTTTATGGTGACGCCAATTGTAATAATTAATAATAGTGCCGTCAACAAAATAAGCCAGTTGCGCACTATTGGGCGATCATTCAAGGCTAGCTCCTCAATTTATTTTCTTCAATGAAACAAACACCGACTTCAACGCATCAAATTCTTCAACGGCGCGACCCGTGCCAATTGCCACGCAGTCGAGCGCATTTTCGGCAATGTGAACCGGCATCATGGTTTCGTCGGCAATGCGCCTATCGAGCCCCTTTAAGAGCGCGCCGCCACCGGCCAAGACGATGCCGTGCAGCATGATGTCGGCCGACAATTCGGGCGGCGTTTTTTCTAAAGTCGACTTAACACCGTCTAAAATAGCCGACACCGGTTCGCTCAGTGCGGTGCGAATTTCCTGCGATGTCATAATTTGCGTCTTCGGCAAACCGGTCACTAAGTTGCGGCCGGTAATTTCCATTTTTTGTTCACTTTCTAACGGGCTGGCGCTGCCAATTTTTATTTTGATGTCCTCAGCTGTGCGCTCGCCAATCATCAAGCTATACTCTTTTTTGATATAATTAATAATCGCCTGGTCGAGTTCGTCGCCACCAATTCTAATAGACTCGCTAGTGACGATGCCGCCGAGCGAAATAACGGCTATTTCAGTCGTGCCACCGCCGATGTCGACGACCATGCTACCGGTCGGTTCCGATACCGGCAGGCCGGCGCCAATTGCCGCTGCCATCGGTTCTTCAATTAATAGCGCCTCTTTGGCACCAGCGGCTATCGCGGCGTCGATAACGGCCTTTTTTTCAACTTCAGTAACACCCGACGGCACGCCGACGACTAATCTCACCGACGACAAAAAAGATTTTTTGGGGTTGGCGCGCTGCATAAAATACTTTAACATGCGATGCGTAATGTCAAAGTCGGCAATGACGCCATCGCGCAGCGGCCGAATTGCCACAATATTGCCCGGCGTACGCCCGATCATGCGCTTGGCTTCGGCGCCGACCGCCTTGACTTCTTTGGTATAATCATCTATTGCCACAACCGACGGTTCGCGTACGACAATGCCCTTGCCCTTTACGTTAACCAAGGTATTGGCAGTGCCTAAGTCGATGCCCATATACTTTGTAAATAAGCCAAAAAACGCCATGCTGTGAACTCCTTTCAAATATTTCCATTTGCTTTTAAACTATAGTAACTATCATTGCTGACGATGATGTGATCGAGCACTTTAATGCCCAGTATTTTGCCCGCTTCGACAATGCGCTCAGTCAATAGAATATCTTCTGCACTGGGCTCAACTGAGCCGCTGGGGTGATTGTGCACGACGACAATTGAAGCGCAGTTAATCTTTATCGCCCAGTTAAACACTTCGCGCGGGTGTACCAGCGTTTGATTGAGCGTGCCAATCGAAACGAGGTGTCTACCTATTATAACATTTTTGCTGTTTAATCCAACAACTAAAAAATTTTCGCGGTCGGCAAATTTTAATTCGCCAATCACGTAATCGTAAACGTCTTGCGGCGCCGTAAATTTAACGGCTGGCTGGTCGGCCCTGCCGCTGACCCGCTTGGCAATTTCAATGCTGGCCACAATTTGACAGGCCTTCGATTGGCCAATGCCCTTAATGCGGCGCAACTGGTCAACTTCGCTGCCGACTAAGCCCTTTAACCCACCCGAATTTTTGAGCAGCTCGGCCGCCAAGCCAATCGCCGACTTATCGTTGGTGCCCGTTCTGATGATAATGGCGATTAGCTCGCTATTAGACAGCGCACGCGGCCCCAACTTGATGAGGCGCTCTTGCGGCATGTCAAAGCTGGGCATCGCCTTAATACGCATTGCGCTCACCCTTTTGATAAGCCGGTAAATACTGCTTAAAGTGTTTGCCAATCAGCTGATTGAGCTGGCCTATTGGCAACCCCATTACGGTGTAATAATCGCCTTCAATTGCCTCGACAAACAAAGCGCCGCGCCCCTGTATGCCATAGGCGCCGGCCTTGTCGAGCGGCTCGCCGCTGGCGACATACCAATCGACCATTGTCGCATCGTAATGCCGCATTAAGACGCGAGTGCGCGCATAAAATACCTGTTTGTTGTCGGTTGTGCTCTCAATTAAAGCGACGCCGGTTAAAACATCGTGATACTTGCCGCTGAGCGCCATCAACATCGCCTTGGCATCGGCTGCATCGCACGGCTTGCCGTAGCGCACGTCGCCGACCACCATGGTGTCGGCGCCAATAATTAAATGCTTATCAGATTGCAGCGCGGCGACCGCATGGGCCTTTTGAAAGGCCAGCGACATGACGGCAATTGCCATATCTTCATCGGCGCCAATCAATTCGTCGACCGCCGCCGTTTGCACGCAAAAGTCGTCGTAAATTAAGTGCAGTAGTTCACTGCGGCGCGGCGATTTAGACGCTAAAATAATACCCATTTTTCACCTACTTTATCCTGTAAAATAGCCACATGCCAATTAACAAGCCAATGATGCCCGCTATCGTCAACGACATCGTAAAGCCAATCGTCAATTGCAAAATCGCCAGGTCGATCGTAAAAGGGGCAAAGCCAATTGATTTGCCGTAACTAAAAATTGGATGCAATTTACCGAGTAATTCGCCAATGACACCGCCGATAATTGAACCAACCAAAATAAAGAGCAGTAAAAATAAATTGTTTTTTCGCATATATTCACCTTATCTTCGCGCTGTGCAATCACTTATTATGCTTTAAGTTTAGCACTTCGACAGTTATTATTCAATAAAAAAGGACAGTAAAATGCAGGCTGCATTATCAGTGAGTTGAAAGTTGAAATGACATAGGTCGCGATTGTCAGCGACTACGGCTAAAACGCTTGCGTTTTATGCCGGGCGACAGTTAATCTTTTTATTTCTTTCAGCACTTCCAATCAGAAATAAAAAGTTAACGAGAGCCAAACTGTTAAATCAAGTGCAGAGCGATTTCAGCCGCTCATTATGTTTGCTGCGCAAACACGGCTGCGCCGCCCGTATCTTCGGGTACCTCAGTCGCGTTTCAATCGCTGTCAAAAATGAGATTTCTCCATTTCGCGCTACGCGCTCCAGTCTGGTCGTAAACGTTCCGTTTACTGCTCGACCAAGCAGCCCGGTCGAAATGACAAGGGAGAGCGTTTCAATCGCAGAAAAAAAGCGGTGCCTTAGGCACCGCTTTAGATTGTCGGCTTTGTCGACAATTTGCAGGCTGTTGAGAATGTTCAAGTTCGCGGCGCAAGCAAAACAGCGGGTCGTGGCGTATAAAAACATACGCGAGAGTCGATGTTTTGCGCAGCAACAAAGAAATTGGGCATTTGTCAACAGTCTGAAGCGGTGCCTTGAGCACCGCTTCATCACTACGCTTTATCGTCCTCTTCTGCCGGCTGCTCAACTGTTTCAGTCGCTTTATCATCATCTGGCGGCGCGTCAACCGGCGCTTTTTCTTCAACAGCTGGCGTTTCGCTGCGCTTTTTAACAGCTTTAACGACGACCGGTGCCGGCGCTGCCGGCGGTTGGCGGTCGGCGATATCTTCTGCGCTTTCCTTAAAGATAGTCGTATCCATTTCGCCCTCATTGGCATCGCGAATTTCTTGCACAGCGGAACTGCCCCGCTCAAAGACGGCGTCAAATTCTTCGCCATTAATCGTTTCAAATTCGAGCAAAGTTTGAGCGACGTTTTCCAACTTGTCGACATTTTCTTTCATCAAACTCAAGGCGCGCTCGTATAGGCCATCGACAATTCTACTGATTTCGCGGTCAATTTCGGCCTGTATTTGATCAGAAAACTCTTTGGTATGCCCCATATCGCGGCCGATAAACACTTCGCCGCCACTATGGTAAGACATTTGCGATAAATTGTCGCTCATCGCAAACTGTGTCACCATGGCGCGCGCCACTTTGGTGACGTGTTCTAAATCGCTGACGGCGCCGGCCGAAACATCTTGAAAGATGATTTTTTCGGCAATTCGACCGCCCAAGGCAACCATGATAGAGTTTTCCATTTGGCTCTTGGTGGTGTGCTGGTCATCGTTGTTGGGCAAGCGCAGCACAAAGCCAGCGGCGCGGCCGCGCTTGACGATGGTAATTTGGTGAACCGGCTCGGTTTCGGGCAGCAGCTTTGCCATAATGGCGTGGCCCGCTTCATGATAAGCCGTAATTTTGCGATCGCGTTCCGTCGCGATATGGCTCTTTTTCTCGACGCCCATCATCATGCGCGTCAGGGCTTCGTCGATGCGCTTCATACCAATTTGGCGCTCGTTATTGCGCGCCGCCAAAATAGCCGACTCGTTTAACAAGTTTTCTAAATCGGCCGGTGTAAAGCCCGGTGTGCCGCGCGCCACAGTCTTAAAGTTAATGCGGCGCGATACCGGTTTATTTTTGGCATGTACTTCTAAAATTGCCTTGCGTGCTTCAATGTCGGGCAAGCCAACGGTGATTTCTCTGTCGAAGCGACCCGGTCGAAGTAGCGCTGGGTCTAGTATATCGGGGCGATTGGTGGCCGCGATAATAATAATGCTTTCGTTTTCCGAAAAGCCATCCATTTCGACCAGCAGCTGGTTGAGCGTCTGTTCGCGCTCGTCGTGACCGCCGCCCAAACCGGCACCGCGCTTGCGACCAACCGCATCAATTTCATCGATAAAGATGATACAGGGCGAATTCTTTTTGGCGTTTTCAAACAAATCGCGCACGCGCGATGCGCCGACGCCGACGAACATTTCGACGAAGTCAGAACCCGATATCGAGAAAAACGGCACGCCCGCCTCACCGGCGACGGCGCGCGTCAAATAGGTTTTACCAGTGCCCGGGGGGCCGATCATCAAAATGCCCTTTGGTATGCGCGCACCCAATTCGAGATACTTCTGCGGCGCGCCCAAGAAGTCGACCACTTCTTGCATTTCTTCTTTTTCTTCGTCGAGTCCGGCCACGTCGGCAAAGGTAATTTTTTTGGCGTCGTCTTCTTTGTGCAGTTTGGCGCGCGACTTGCCGAACGACATGACGCGATTGCCGCCACCCTGTGAGTTTTGCATAAACAAAAACCAAAAGACGACAAATAGACCAATCATAATAATTGGTGCCAGTATATTAAAAATGGCCAGCGTTTCTTGACGGGGTTCGCCGTCTAATTTATCAATTTTACCAGCCTGCACTTTTTTTACCAATTCGATACCTATCGGATCGCTAATTAAATTCGGAATATAGGCTTCAAATTTTTGACCATCTTTTAAGACGCCCTCTACTTCGTCTTCCTGCATTTTAACGAGGGCGATTTGGTCGCTTTGCAAATAATTAATAAACTCTGACGTCTGCAATTTAACGATGTCAGCCGGCTTATTGTTTAAAAATCCGATGATTAACACGATGACAAAGAACAACAGAATATAAAATGTCGCCCCTTTAAAATACTTCTTCATCCTTGCCTCCTACTGCACACTATATAAAACCAATTGGTCTGATTACGATAACAACCAATCTATTCTATCATACATCATTAGCTATCACAATGACTATTGATAATATTCACAGCCCGTTCACAAATTTTAGCGTCGCTCTAATTGGCAACTTCAATGTACGCATAGCAGCCGACCTGCCCTACCGCTGATGCCGCCGCTTGGTAAATTGACGGCCTTAAGCCCTTGCCCCACAACACTTCGTCACCACTGCACAAAAGCGGCAGTTTCGCCCGCTCGGCAATTGCAATTTGCTGTTCATTGAACAGCTTTTTAAGAGACTTTTTAAAGCCCTTCAGGCGCATAAAATCGCCGGCTCGACGGGTGCGCACAACCAGCTCGCCGCCTGCGCATTTAGCTGGCAAATAGAGCGTATCACAAGCACCATGGCCGCTGAGCGGCTCGTCGCTGAGCGTTATCGTCAGACCAAACTGGGCCACTAAATTGACGCCCCTCTGTAAGATAGTGGCCTCATAAACAGCTGTTTTACTATCGCCAAGCGACAGTCGTACGGCAGCGCGGTCGATAAAGAAGTTTAAACCGCGCAAACTCTGTCGCGTATTGATGGCGCCGCTCATTAACCAATTGTCTAATAAATTGACGTGCTGATAAGACAGGTTTTGGGCCGAGCCAATCAATTCGTGATAGAGCAACCGAATTAAGCGGCGCCGTCTGGCAATTGGCGCCCGACAATAGCGCTTGCGATCTAAGGCGAGTTCATCGTTTGCAGCGACGACTTGCCTGTAAAAAGCCGCCGTGTCAGCTGCCAAATAATCGCTTTCTTGAAGCGCGATGTCAGACAACTGCGCCAAGTTTTCAACCAGCGCCGCATTGTAGTCACTCGTCAAATTGGGCATTAGCTGATGCCTGATTTTATTGCGCAAAAAAAGCGTATCGTCATTTGAAACGTCGTTGTTGTAGGGAATGGCTTGTGCCTTGGCATAGTCTAAAATGGCGCTCTTTCTAACATTTAATAGTGGCCGCCAAAGGTCACCGTCGAGCGGTCTAATGCCCACTAAGCCAGACAGCCCCGTGCCGCGCAGCAAATGCATTAAAACGCTTTCGGCCAAGTCGTCTTGATGGTGTGCCGTCACAATATAGTCGGCCCGCAAGGCCACTTTAAGCGCCCTAAATAAATGATAGCGCGTCGTGCGCGCCACTTCTTCAAAGCCCTTGCCGGCGGCCGCGGCCAGCCGCTTAATTGGGCGCCGATAGACATAATGGGCAACGCCCAACTGTCGACAAAAGCGCCGCACCAAACGGGCGTCGTCAATCGCCGCATCGGCCCGGTACATATGGTCGAGATGCACCGCCGTCAAGCGGATTGGTCGATGTTTAGCGAGTTGCTTTAACAGTGCCAACAGCACCATTGAATCGACGCCACCACTGACGGCGACCACAAAGTGCAACTCGTCTGACTTACAATTTTCGCTTAACGCGGCCTCAACTTGGCGATAGATATCTGACTTCACTTTTAACTTTCACTTTCCACTTTATCGAACATAAACAAGGCGCCCTCTAAATTGTCGTAATCGCTAAAACTTAGCAGCGGCTGGTCGAGGTAGCGCAGTGCGCTGTCAATAATGGCCGCCCCCGCGCCAATAATATCGACGCGCGCCGCGGCCAAGCCAGCTAACTTTAATTTTTGTTCGCGCGTTGCCGTTATCAACTGTTCTGTCAATGCCCGCAAGCGCCGTGCCGTCATTTGATGTTGCTGTACGGCGGCAGCATCGTATTTGGCGAGTTGCAAATCAATTGCCGCCAAACTAGTTGCCGTTCCGCCAATTGCTATATAGCTGCTGCCCACTTGACAGTAATCTTTAATTTTTTGGGCATCGCATTGTTTAAACAGTGCGCGCTCAATTGGCAAAAATGCAGCCGGCGGCATGGCGTGCCCCAGCTGAAAGCGATCGGTCATGCGCACTGCGCCGATGTCAAAGCTGTGGGCAAAATTTATTTTGCCATCCTTATTGCCAAATATCAATTCAGTTGAGCCGCCACCGACGTCGATGACGACGATGTCGGCAGCTGGGCGCACACTGCCCTTAACGACGCCTAAAAAGCCATAGGCCGCCTCTTGTTCGCCCGATAGTATCGCGATGTCAAATTTTGTTTGCGCCTTGACGCGCGCCACAAAGTCGGCGCGATTGACGGCGTCGCGCACGGCGCTGGTGGCAAAGACCGGGCACTTTGTTATGCCCAAAGCCGTCAATTGCGCGGCGTAATCTCGCAAGACGGCAATGGTCGCAGCGATGCGCGATTCAGCCAACCGCTTAGTTTGATCGACGCCGCGCGCAAGTTGCGTTGTATTGACTTGCTTGCGCCGATTAATAAGGCCAGTTTTAGCGCGTTGACAGGTTAGTAAGCGCACTGAATTGCTGCCGATATCAATTGCCGCCAACCACTTATTCATCGTCTTTGAGCAACCGATCGAAGGTAATGACGTAAATCATTTCATCTGGCATTATCATATTTAGCTTCTGGCGCGCGAGTGATTCTTTGGTTTCGGCATTGTCGAGCTGATCGACCTGTTCTTGTAAAATGCGCAGCGCCGCCATTAAATCTTCGTGTTCTTTAACTTTGGCGTCGAGTTCAAGTTGTTTTTGGGTCAGTAGCTGTTCTTGTTTCAAATAGGTCACGGCGCTGAACCCCAAAACAAAGATTAATGCCAAAACTAATAAAATTGTAAAGATATTTCGTCGAAAAAACTTCATAAAAACCGCCTTAACAAGGTTTATAGAGCGTTGCCGCGTCGTCTTTTTTAGTGGTCGCCGCCAACTTGACGACCTGATAACGACTGACGCGTTCGCCAAAGCTTATCGTTATGATATCGTCGACCGCTACTTTGCTGCCGGCTTTGGCCACTTTGTCGTTTATCATAATTTTGCCGTGATCACAAGCGTCTTTGGCGACGGTACGGCGTTTAATTAACCGCGAGACTTTTAAAAATTTGTCTAAGCGCATAGCGTTTCTCCACTTTTTACTTTTCTTTTAATTTCTGCTGAAATATAATGTAACTGTCCGTTTCGGTTTGTCATTTCGAGTGAAGGCATAGCGCGCAATCGAGAAATCTCAAGCCCAAAAGCGAGATCTCTGTTATGAAGTGACCCTTGTCAAGTACAAATTTACAAAACTCACAACATATTTACCTGCTATTCATTTGTAACACTAGAGATCGC
>PDWI01000998.1_pt1 | contig 45839 bp, 41 predicted proteins | sample 1430891 | NCBI WGS metagenome assembly PDWI01 (sample SAMN01162508, study PRJNA174530) | Oral metagenome, whole genome shotgun sequencing project. | biome: Marine environment; feature: Marine mammal; material: Swab sample of the gingival sulcus; isolation source: swab sample of gingival sulcus...
TAATTTTAGATTTAATTAAAGATCTATCTAATAAGTATAAAAATATAGAATTACATTTAATAGGTAAATTTGATAATAATAAACTTGAATGTGAAGTCAAAGATTTTGTAAGGAAAGAGAATTTAGGTGGGATTATAACTATATACGGATATTTACCGATAGAAGACGTTTATAATATTCTTAATAATGTTCACTTGGGCTTATCTCTAATGGAACCAACGCCAAGTTATAAAAATGCTATATCAACAAAGATTTTTGATTATATGATTCATGGGGTTTGTTATTTAGTTTCAGATTTTGATATTTATAATAAATATACTAAAGAATATGATACAGGTGTAATGGTTCCATATGATGACTATGAAAAAATATATTCTACTATTTGTTATCTCTTAGAAAATAGGACAATATTACAAACTAAAGGTATAAACGGATATAATGCTGTAAAAGATTATTGGAATTGGTCAACAGAAGAAAAAAAGCTTTTGGACTTATATAAGAAATTGGTTTGAGTTACTATTTGAAAAATTCAAATAGCAGAAATGAAAATACTAAACAATTTTGCATTTATTTTTAATTTTTTATTATAAAAAATAATTCAATTATAGTTAAATTTCACAATGAAAGATTTCTCATTACTTTAATATTTTTATAAGAATGATATTAAATTTAATTTGTTAAAGTTAGTAACTATTAATTAAATAATTATTTTTTAAATAGAAAAAACAATATACATGTCTCAAAATCTAACATAAACATTCGACTATAACTATAAATTAAATTAAAAAAGTATTTTTTTTAGACACTTATTTCTCCTAATTTGACATATTAAATAAAAAGTGTCTTGTTTTAAATCACATTTTTATAAAAATAATTTATAAAATCTTTTTTTTATTTGGTTTTAGAAAATTGCTTCTACTTATTAAATATAAAAATTATAAGAAACTTTTCTCATAGGAGGATTTATTTATGAAAGTTCCTTTTCTAGATCTTAAAGCACAGTATAATAGTATTAAAGACGAAGTTTTACCGGCAATTCATAATGTTTTAGATAATACAGCTTATGTTATGGGCAAGCCCGTTTTTAGTTTTGAAGAAAACTTTGCTAAAGAACATAATGTAAATCATTGTGTTGCTCTAAGTTCCGGTACAGATGGAAATCATGTAGCTGGTTGGGCATTAGGGCTTCAAGCTGGTGACGAGGTTATTGTTCCGGCAAATACATTTATTGCAACAGCTTGGGGTGCAACCTTAAATGGTGCAACTCCGGTTTTTGTTGATTGCCATCCTGAAAGTTATAATCTAGATCCCTCAAAAATTGAAGCAGCAATTACACCAAAAACTAAAGCAATTGTAGTAGTTCATTTATACGGACAAGCTGCTGATATGGATCCAATAAATGAAATTGCTAAAAAACATAATTTGTTTGTTCATGAAGATGCGGCTCAAGCTCATTTTGCTGAATATAAAGGTAAAAGAATTGGTGGTTTAGGAGATATTGCTTCTTATAGTTTTTATCCGGGAAAAAATCTTGGTGCTTATGGAGAAGGTGGAGCAGTAACAACAAATAATGAAGAGTTAGCTGTAAAAGCAAAAATGATTAGAGATCATGGTGGTAAAGAAAAATATAATCATGAAGTATACGGTCATAACTATAGAATGGAAGGAATTCAAGGAGCTGTTCTTGGTGTTAAATTAAAACATTTAGATAAATGGACAGAAGGAAGAAGAAGAGTAGCTAAAAAATATAGAGAACTACTTTCAGATATTCCTGAACTAAAACTTCCTAAAGAAATGGATTATGCAAAACATGTTTATCATTTATTTGTTGTTCAGGTAAAAGGTAGAGATGGTGAAGAAAGACGACAAAGAAGAGATGAACTTCAAAAATTCTTAGGTGAAAATGAAGTTGCTTCCGGTTTACATTACCCAATTCCTTTGCATGAACAAAAATGTTTTGAACATCTTGGTTATAAAAAAGGTGATTTTCCGGTTTCTGAAGAATTAGCGGAACAAGGATTATCATTACCAATGTATGCAGAACTTACTGATGAACAAATCCAAATAGTTTCAGATACAGTTCACAAGTTTTTTGAAAATGCTTAAATAAATAATTATTCCGGATTAAGTCTGGAAAAGAGTAAAAAAATATATTTTATTGAAAATAGAGGTTAAAATGAAAGTTGGTATTATTGGTTTAGGTTATTGGGGACCAAATTTAGTGCGTAATTTTATGTCTCATCCAGATGTTAGTCAAGTTTATGGCTGTGATTTGAGTGATGATAGATTGAGTCTTATTAAGAAGAGATTCCCAGCCACTTTGTTATTGAAGGACTACAATGAAATGTTAAACAAAGATATTGATATTGTAGCAATTGCTACTCCGGTTGATACACATTTCAAGTTTGGTAAAATGGCATTGGATGCGGGAAAACATATTTGGGTTGAAAAACCATTTACAGCAACATCTGCCGAAGCACAAGAACTTATTGATATTGCAGAAAAGAAAGGTTTAAAAATATTTGTAGATCACACATTTATTTATACCGGTGCAGTACAAAGAATGAGAGAACTTGTTGATTCAGGTGAAATTGGTGAAATAAAATATTTCGATTCTGTAAGAATAAATCTTGGTCTATTTCAACATGATGTTAATGTAATTTGGGATCTTGCTCCTCATGATCTATCAATAATGAACTTTTTAATGCCTAAAGCCAAAGTAGCAGCAATTTCTGCTCATGGTGTAGCAAATTATTATGATCAGGAAAATGTTGCTCACTTATCTGTTTACTTTGAAAATAATTGTTTTGCACATTTCCATGTAAATTGGACATCACCTGTAAAAATTAGAAAAATGCTTGTTGGTGGTGATAAGAAAATGTTAGTTTTTGACGACATGGAAAACTTTGAAAAAATTAAAGTATATGATGCCGGTGTTGAAATTCAGACAAAAGAGAAAATTCATGAAGCTTTAGTTCAATATAGAATGGGTGATATGCATTCTCCAAAAGTTAAAGCTACTGAAGCACTTTCACTTGGAGCAGCAGAATTTATTAATGCTATCAATGAAAATCGTGATCCATTAACAAGTGGTAAAGACGGTTTAGAAGTTGTAAAAATTCTTGAGGCAAGTGAAAGATCAATTAAAAACAAAGGTAAACTTATAGAAATTAATAAATAAAGAATAATTAGATGCTGAACAAATATCTATCATCTGTTAATTAATTAAAACGCACATGATGATCTTTACTTCTATTTTCAGCATAAACTAATACTTTAGAAGTTTAAAGAAAATAATAATTAAACAAATTTTTGGAACTAATTACATGGAAAAAAAAAATCTAAATAATGTAAAACTTGGCAAAGATGTTAAGATTTTTGATTTTACAAATCTTTACGGATGCTCAATTGATGATGGATCCAAAGTAGGTACTTTTGTTGAGATTCAAAAAGGTGCTTCGGTTGGTAAAAATTGTAAAATCTCTTCTCATACATTTATTTGTGAAGGTGTACATATTGGTGATGGTGTGTTTGTTGGACATAATGTAACATTTATTAATGATAAATATCCTCGTTCAGTAAATCCGGATGGAAGTATGCAAACAGAAGAAGATTGGGAATTAGTTGAAACATTTGTAAATAAAGGTGCTTCAATAGGCTCTTCTTCTACAATTATGTGCGGAATTACAATTGGAGAAAATGCGATTGTTGGTGCCGGTGCAGTTGTAACAAAGGATGTTCCGGCAAATACAGTTGTTGCAGGAGTTCCTGCCAAGGTAATTAAAGAATTATAATTGTTTAATAATAGTTTTAAAAAAGCTAACCGAAAGGTTGGCTTTTTTTTTGAGAAGCTCTGATGGTTTCATACTATTTTATTATATTAAATATTTAAATTTTCTAAATAATTAATCAAAAAAAATTGTTGAATAATAAAAAATTTAGCTTTTCAATTGTTATTCCCTGTCGAAACGAAAGGGATTATATTTCAAAATGTATAGACTCAATTATTAATCAGGATTACGATCAAGCGTTAATTGAAATTATAATTGTTGATGGTTTCTCTGATGATGGAACTCGGGATATAATTAACGAGATGAAAAGCCAATATAGTAATATTAAGTCTTTTGATAATCCTCAACAGAAAACACCTCATGCTCTTAATATTGGTATAAAAAAATCAAATAATGATATTATTGTAATTTTGGGTGCACATACTGAGATCAATAAGGATTTTATCTCGCTAAATAATAAGTTTCAAGTTGAAAAAAATGTAAAAGTAACAGGTGGTACACAAAATAATGTTGGGGAATCTTTTATACAAAAAGCAATTGGAATGGTAATGGAAATTCCTTTTGGAATGGGCAATGCAAAATATAGATGGAGTAATAAAGAACAATATGTAGATACAGTCGTTTATGCTGCTTATAGAAGAGAATTATTTGATGAGTTAGGACTTTTTGAAGAAAATTTTTCGATTTCCGAAGATGCTGAATTTAATTGGAGAATTAGACAGGCAGGTTATAAGATATTTTATTCACCCAAAATTAAAAGTAAATATTATCCCCGCAAATCACTATTAAGTTTTATTAAACAAATTTTTCGTTATGGCATTTTAAGAGTTAATGTCATTAAGAAACATGTTAATGCTATTAAACTCTATCATCTAATTCCACCAGTTTTTTTAGTCTCGTTAATTTTATTATTTGTTTTCACTCTATTCAATATTGTCAATTCTAACTTGATTATTTATTTCCTTTTAATTTATTTTCTTCTGAGTTTTCTGATGGTTTTTAACAAGATCAGATTAAAAGGTATTCAATACTTATTAATACTTCCAATATTAATTTTTATTGTACATATAAGCTGGGGATTAGGATTTATAATAGGCTTTATTTTACCCAAATCAGATAAATTATAAATTATATAATTGCTATCAAGAAATTATAGCTTTTTTAATAATTCTGATGTAAAAAACTAATGATAAAATTGTTATTTTCTAAAATGAAAGTAAAGTTGAAAATCTCAAACGTAGTTTTATTTTCTAAGGTTGATATTCTTGTTATTTAAAGAATAATATTGTAGAATCAAGCTTAATAGTTTTTATAAATTATTTAATAAACGATATTTTAAGAGTATTCATAAAACTTAATATTATGATTGCAAACCTTACATTTTTCTAAAGTTTTTTAGCCAGTTCCATTTATATTGTTAGTTTTAGGTGAGAAAATAATAAATATAGTGTAAATTAATTTGTATTTAAGTGAATAAAAAAACAGAAAAATTATTTGTAGTAGGCATAGATTTTTTAACCATAAATCTAACTTGGTTAATCTATGTTTTTGTAAGAGTTGAATCTGGAGTATTCAAAATTTTTAGTTCTCCAGAAGTTTTTCTAAGTATGATTAGTATCTATTTTTATTGGCTAATCATTTTTACTTTTGTAGGAATGTATAGAACATGGTTTGCAAGTTCAAGATTTGATGAATTAACAACATTATTTAAGGCTAGTTTTATTGGAATATTTATTCTTTTTACTCTTATTTTTTCGGATGATGTTGCACACGGTGTACAAGGTGCTAATCGACTTTTAATCTTTTTCTATTGGGGAATATTACTTTTCTTTGTTGGATTTGGCAGATTGCTAGTTAGAGGTTTGCAGAGAAAGCTTTTAATAAATGGTGTTGGAAGAAAAAATGCAATTATAGTTGGGTACAATTCTAAAGCCATGGATATTCATAGGACAATTAAAAAATATAGAGGACTTGGTCTTGATGTTGCTGGTTATGTTGCTGTGCGTGAAAAGAATATTGGGAAAAGATTTGATGGAATTGAAGTTTTAGATAGTGTTGGTAATATTGAGCAAGCAATTCAAAAAGTAAAAGCATCAGAAGTTATTTTTGCTCTGGAAAAACATGAGGATAATGTTTTAATAGAAGTAATAGGAAAATGTGAAGATGCACATGTAAATCTAAAAATAGTACCTGACCTTTACGATATTATTAGTGGACAAGCTAGAACTTCTCAAATATATGGATTCCCACTTATTGATATAATGCCCCAACTTATGCCCGAGTGGGAAAAGAAAGTAAAACGTTTATTAGATGTTATATTTTCTTTAATTTTACTTGTGGTAAGTTTTCCCATAATTATTGTTACCGCTATTGCTATTAAAGTTGAAAGTGAAGGTCCTGTAATTTTTAAACAAGAACGCGCCGGACAAGATGGACGGATTTTTAATGTTTATAAATTTAGATCGATGGTTGTAGATGCAGAAAAGAAATCAGGACCGGTATGGGCAACCAAAGGAGATCCGCGTATAACCAAGGTGGGTAATCTTATTAGGAAAGTAAGAGTTGATGAATTACCACAAATGCTCAATGTGTTAAAAGGGGAAATGAGTTTGGTTGGACCAAGACCTGAAAGACCTTATTTTATCGAAAAGCTTTCAGAACAAATTCCTTTTTATAAAAGAAGATTAAAAGTTAGACCAGGAGTTACAGGCTGGGCACAGGTTAAACATAAATACGATGAAACAATTGAAGACGTACAAACAAAATTGAGATACGATCTATTCTATATAGAAAACATGTCTCTAAGAATGGATTTTAAGATTTTGTTTAGAACAATTTTTGTAGTATTATTTGGAAAAGGACATTTCGAGTGAAATCTATTGTTATTATTCCCACTTATGATGAATTGCACAACATTAAAAAATTAGTGCCGGAACTTTTAGAATTATATTCTACTCTTGATATTTTAATTGTTGATGATAACTCACCGGATGGTACAGGAGATTATGTTAAACAACTTAGTAAAACAAATCCAAGAGTTAAGATAATTGAACGAGAAGGGAAACTTGGGTTGGGAACTGCCTATGTTGCCGGTTATAAGTATATGTTAAAAAATGGTTATGATATTGCATTCCAAATGGATGCAGATTATTCTCATGATCCCAAAGAAATTCATAATTTTAGAAAATATATTGATGACTTCGACTTAATAATCGGAAGCCGATATATTCAAGGCGTTAACGTAATTAATTGGCCAATGAGAAGATTATTACTAAGTTATTTTGCAAATCAATACACAAAAATAATTACTGGAATGCCACTTCAAGATAGCACTGGTGGTTTCAAATGTTTCAAACGTAAAGTATTAGAGTCAATAGATTTAGATGAAATTAAATCAAATGGCTATTCGTTCCAAATAGAAATGAATTATAAAGCTTGGATAAAAGGTTTTAAGCTAAAAGAAATTTCAATAATTTTTATGGATAGAGTTGCCGGTACTTCTAAAATGTCTAAACAAATTGTAAGGGAAGCTATTTTTAGAGTTTGGAAATTAAGATTTAGAAATATGTTTGGGATCTTAAGATAGGATTATGATTGATCTTTCTATAATTATTGTAAACTATAATGTTCGAGAGTTCCTTTTAAATCTTCTTGATTCAATTCAGAAAGCAACAAAAAATATTAATACTGAAATTATTGTAGTTGATAATAACTCTGATGATAATAGTATTGAGTCAGTTAATGCTAAATTTCCACAAGTAATTACAATTCAAAATAAATCCAACGTAGGCTTTGGAAGAGCCAATAATCAAGGTTTAGATATTTGTAAAGGGAAATATATTCTTTTAATAAATCCCGATACCTTGGTAAAAGAAAATACATTTGAAGAGATTATTAAGTTCTTAAAAAATAATCCGGAAGTTGGTATGACTGGTTGTCGTGTATTAAATCCTGATGGAACCTTACAGCTTGCTTGCAGAAGAAGTTTTCCCACACCATGGGTTTCTTTAACAAAAGTTATGGGCTTAAGCAAATTATTTCCTAATAATAAATGGTTTGCAAAATATAATCTTACATATTTGGATGAACATAAAAGTTATGAAGTAGATGCTATTTCCGGTTCTTTTATGATGCTTACTAGAAAGTGTTATGAAAAGGTAGGCGGATTTGATTCTGATTTTTTTATGTATGGAGAAGATTTAGATCTTTGTTATCGTGTTCAGAAAAATGGTTTTAAAGTATATTTCTTAAGTGAAACAGAAATAATTCACTATAAAGGAGAAAGTACAAAAAGAAGTAAGATTGATGAAACCAAAATTTTCTATAATGCAATGCACTTATTTGTAAGAAAACATTTTTCATCTTCTTTCCTAGTTGAAATTATCTTACAATTTGGTATCTTTTTACGAAAATCATTAGCATTCCTAAATACAAACAAATTTGTATTCTTGGGAATTTTATTAGATTTTATTTCTTTTGTAGTGCTTCTTTTTGCTGCAGAGAAAATTTATGCTTCTGGAAAATGGCCAGGTTTTCCTGAAATTTTTAAACCTTGGGTTTATATAATTCCGGCAGCCTTTCAAGTTTGTATTTCAGCTTTATTTGGTGCTTACAAAAAACAATCTCTTTCCGTACTCAGAAGTTTAATTTCATTACTAGTCGGATTGGTGTTTATAACTTCATTAACATTTTTCTTAAAACAATATGCTTTTAGTCGTGCTGTTGTACTTATTACTTATGGCTTTTCTACGGTTGTTTTTTCTTTTGGAAGAATAATTCTAAAGTTTACACAGTTGAAAACTTTTTTGAGTAAAGATTCTCGATTTAATACTATTGTTGTTGGCGCTGATAATAAAGGTATGGAATTAGCAAAAAAATTGATTAGTAATATTTCAAGTCCTTATAAGATTATTGGTGTTATTGGTAAAGAACTAAAAGACATTGGAACCATCAAAGATGGAAATAAAATTATAGGAAGTTATGAAACTCTAAAAAAAGTATTACGAGAGTACAATATTAAAAATGTAATCTTTTCATCAGAGTCAATTAATTTTGATAAAATATTTTCTATAGTTGCTGAATGCCAAGGTGAAGATGTTCAATTTATGATTTCCGGTAATGAGCTTGATTATATGGTGGGTAAATCGAATATTACACATATTGATAATGTACCACTTTTAAAAGTCGACTACAATATTTCTTCGACATCACATAAGATTATTAAAAGATTTTTTGATATCTTCACTTCTACAATTGGAATATTATTTCTTTATCCTTTTGTATTTGCTTTTTCAAAAGCAAAGAAGAATATTGGGCATTTTGCCAATTTAATTTTACAATTACCTTCTGTGTTAACCGGAAAGAGAAGTATTGTGGGACCTTTGAATAATTATAAGTCCGATTTATTTTTAGGTAAAACCGGAATTACCGGATTATGGTTTATTGATAATATCAATAATGAAGATAAAATTGAAATGAAAAGATTAGATTTATTTTATGCAAAAAATCAAAATATATGGTTAGATTTAGAGATTATAGGAAAAACTATTGCGAAACTTTTTTAACAAGAGGAATAAATGACAAAAAACATTTTAGATTTTGAAAAACCCATTTTTGAGCTTGAAGAAAAAATTGAAGAAATGAAGAAGCTTGAAGATAATTTAGATATAAAAAGTGAAATTAATACTCTTGAAGAAAAGGTAAATTTACTTAAAAAAAATATATATGATAATCTTACACGGTGGCAAAGAGTCCAATTGGCTCGCCATGCAGAAAGACCATACACTTTAGATTATATTTATTTGATGACAGATAATTTTGTTGAACTACATGGTGATAGATATTTTAAAGATGATAAAGCAATAGTTGGTGGCTTTGCAATGTTAGGTAAACAAAAAGTTATGATAATTGGACACCAAAAAGGAAGAGATACTAAAAGTAATTTAGAAAGAAATTTTGGTATGCCAAATCCAGAAGGTTATAGAAAAGCTTTGAGATTAATGAAACTTGCTGAAAAATTTAAAGTTCCAGTTATTACTTTATTAGATACTCCAGGTGCTTATCCCGGAATTGAAGCAGAAGAAAGAGGACAAGCTGAAGCAATTGCAAAAAATTTATTTGAAATGAGTAAACTAAAAGTTCCTGTTGTTGTTGTTGTAATTGGTGAAGGTGCAAGTGGCGGTGCACTAGGAATGGGTGTTGGTGATAGGGTTTTGATGCTTGAAAATACATGGTATTCTGTAATTAGTCCTGAATCTTGTTCAAGTATTTTATGGAGAAGCTGGGAATATAAAGAACAAGCAGCAGAAGCATTAAAATTAACAGCTCCAGATTTATTAAAGTTAAATATAATTGATAGAATAGTTCCCGAACCTCTTGGCGGTGCTCATAAAGACCATAAAACAACTGCTGAAACTCTAAAGGGTGTTTTATTAGAAGAACTAGGTACTCTTAAAAAAATAAAACCCGAAAAATTATTGGATAACAGAATTAAAAAGTTCGGTAAGATGGGAGTTTACGAAGAATAAATGATTTCTAATGTTACAAAAATAAGAGTAAGGTATGCTGATACTGATAAAATGCAGGTTGTTTACAATGGAAAGTATCTAGAATATTTTGAAGTTGGTAGAACAGAACTTTTAAGGAGTAAAGATATTCCTTACACTTCTGTTGAAAAAGAAGGTTATATGTTACCTTTAATAGAAGCGGGATTGAAGTATAAAAATTCTGCTTATTATGATGATGTCCTTTTAGTTGAAGCATCATTAAAAGAATTATATTCCGCAAAAGTGCATATAGAATATAAGATTACTAGAGAAGAAGATAGCGCTTTGATTTGTACAGGGTTTACAACTCATATGTTTATTAAAACTGAAACAAAAAAGCCGATTAAGCCACCGGAGATTTATATCAATAATCTTAAAAAATATTTCTAATCTCGTGAAAATCATCAAAGATCACTATCATTTGTATTCCATATATTTTGAGTTGTTTTAAATGCTTGAAAAAATAAAAGAATTAACAAAAGATACAGCACTATACGGAATAAGTACAATAGTTGGTAGATTCTTAGGATTTATTCTTGTTCCGTTTTATACAAATGTTTTTTCGCCGGATGAATTTGGTATTCAATCATACATTTATGCTTTTTTAGCTTTTGCTAATATAGTTTACATCTATGGAATGGATGCTGCTTTTATGAAGTATGCAACCGTAATTGAGGCAGATAAGAAAAAAGTTTTCTCAACAGGATATATTTCTGTTTCCTTAACATCTCTTTTATTCTCAATTATTTTATTTGTTGTGCATGGTTGGTTTGCAGAGCAAGCAAACCTTTTAGCTTATAAACATATCTTCTATTATGTAATTGGAATTTTATTGCTCGATACAACAACATTAATTCCTTTTTCTGATTTGCGTTTGCAAAGAAAAGCGGGACAATTTGCAACAATAAAAATTTTGAATATAATTATAAATGTTTCTCTTAATTTTATTTTAATTCTAGTATATAATTTTGGAATTGAGGCAATATTTATAAGTAATTTGGTTGCTTCTGCATTTTCATTTTTTGCAGTTATTCCAAATATTTTTTCTAATCTTAGTTTTAACATCGATAAAGCATATTTGAAAAAAATGTTATTCTTTGGGATAACTTATTTACCCGCTTCAGTTGCATCAATGATAGTTCAAATAATTGATGTACCAATAATAAGAGAACTTACAAACGACAGTACTTTGGGAATTTATAGAGCCAATTATAAGCTTGGAATATTTATGTTACTTTTTGTTTCAATGTTCCATTATGCTTGGCAACCATTTTTTTTAACGAATGCCAAAGAAAAAAATGCCAAAGAAATTTTTGCAAAAGTTTTAAGTCTTTTCTTAATCTTCACAAGTCTAATTTGGGTTGTACTTTCTCTGTTTATTGATGACTTAGCTAGCTTTGAATTTTTATCAGGAAGAACACTTATTGGTAAACAATATTTAAGTGGAACAGTTATTATTCCTATAATTTTGCTAGCATATATTTTCCATGGATTATATATAAATTTTATTGCCGGAATTTATCTTGAAGAAAAAACAAAATATTTACCTGTAATAACAGGTTTTGGAGCTTTAGTTAATATCATCAGTAATTTTATTTTTGTTCCGGTTTACGGAATTATTGGTGGAGCAATTTCTACATTACTAAGCTATGTTGTAATGGCTTTAGGAATATATTTTGTCTCTCAGAAGTTTTATAGAATAAAATATGATTACAGTATAATCTTCAAAGTTCTTACAATTATTGTTATAATTTCAGGTTTATATTATTACCAATATTTCACAGGAAATTTAGATTATTACTCAAAATTTGGATTACTAGGATTTTATTTTCTTGCAATGTTTTTCTTTAAAGTTGTTCGCTTACATGATTTAAAAACTACTATAAATATTCTTTTAAGAAAAAAGTAAATTTCTTTACTTTATTTTATTAAATTCACTTCATAAATCTGACCTATTTATAAACAAGAACATTAATGGTTATGAAAAAAATTGACCTTTTAATAAAAAGAATTTCAGAAAAGTTTTCCGATATTGAGTTACCACATTATGCAACTGAAGGTAGTTCGGGTATGGATATTAGAGCTGCTGTAGAAGACTCTATTACTATTCATGCAGGTAAGGTTGTACTTGTTCCTACAAATATTTCTGTAGAAATTCCGCTTGGCTATGAAATACAAGTTAGACCAAGAAGTGGTCTTGCTGCAAAGCATGGAATTGGGCTACTGAATTCTCCTGGTACAATAGATTCTGATTACAGGGGAGAACTAAAAATAATTCTTTTCAATTTTAGCGATAAAGATTTTATAATTAACAGAGGTGATAGAATTGCTCAGTTGGTAATTGCAGAAGTTATTGTTGCAAATCTAGTAGAATCTGATCAGTTAAATAAATCAAAACGTGGTGAAGGTGGTTTTGGTCATACCGGAAGGAAGTAAAGGAATTTATTATGAATGATTTTGTACACTTACATAATCATACACATTATAGTTTACAAGATGCAGCTTGTACTGTTGATAGTTTAATAGATGCTGCTGTTGAAAATAAACAACATGCTTTGGCTCTTACAGATCATGGTGTAATGTACGGTGTTTCTGAGTTTTATAAAAAAGCAAAGAAAAAAGGCATTAAACCTATACTTGGTTCCGAAGTTTATATTGTGGTTGATGGAAGCCGTTTTGAAAAAGGTGAGAAAGGAACCGGCAAAAAAAAATCGAGGCATTACAATCATTTAGTTGTACTTGCCAAAAATGATACAGGTTATAAAAATCTTTGTAAACTTGTTTCCATTGGTTTTACAGAAGGCTTTTACTACAAACCCAGAATTGATATGGAAGTACTTGAAAAGTATAAAGAGGGTTTGATTGTAACTTCGGCATGTCTTGGCGGTGTTGTTGCAGCTCCTTTGTTAGATGATAATTACGAAAAAGCTAAAGAAGTTGCTCTTAGATTTAAAGAAATGTTTGGTGATGATTTTTATCTGGAATTACAAGATCACGGATTGGAAAAAGATAAAATTGTTATGACGCAAATGCCGAAACTGGCAAAAGAGTTGGATATAAAACTTATCGCAACAAACGATATTCATTATGTAAAGAAAGAGCACGCAATTGCTCATAACATTTTACTTTTACTCTCAGATAAGAGTGGAACAACAAATTATAGAAATTTACGATATCAAACCGATGAGATTTATTTCAAATCAACAGAGGAAATGAAGGAGTTGTTTAAGGATTATCCGGAAGCAATTTCTAATACAGTTGAGATTGAAAAAAAAATTGATGATAATATTTCCTTTGGTGGTTTACATTTTCCTGAGTTTCCTATACCAGAAGATTCACCTGCAAAAACATTGGCTGAATATTTTGAACTTCTTGCAAAAGAAGGATTAAAAAAACGATATGCCGGAAGAGAAATTACAAAAGAAGTATGGGATAGATTTGAATATGAAGTAAAAGTAATTAACGATATGGGATATCCCGGTTATTTTCTTATTACTCAAGATTTTATAAATGCTGCAAAAGATATGGGCATTCCGGTTGGTCCCGGAAGAGGAAGTGCAGCGGGAAGTTTAGTTGCGTATGCATTAAAAATTACAAATGTAAATCCACTTGATTATGATTTACTTTTTGAAAGATTCTTAAATCCAGCACGTCAGTCAATGCCCGATATTGATATTGATTTTGCTGACGATCAGCGTAGTGAAGTAATAGATTATGTAAAACAGAAATATGGTGAAGACTCAGTTTGTCAGATTGTTACTTTTAACAGACTTTCTTCAAAAGCAGTATTAACAGATGTTGCAAGAGTTTTGGGTATTCCAATACCTACTGTAAAAAGTATTACAAAACATATCCCATCTAAGTTCGGTAAAGTTTTTTCAATTGAAAAATCTCTTGCAGAAGTACCTGAACTAAAATGGGTTAAGGAGTCAAATGATCCACAGATTCAAGACTTGATTAAATATTCTCAAGTGCTTGAAGGAATGAATAGAAATAATTCCAAACACGCAGCAGGAGTTGTAATAGCACCAAGTGAGGTAAGCAATTATGTAGCTTTAGCTACTGCCGGTGCTTCAAGAGATTTGGTTACTCAATTTAATATGAAGGAACTTGAAGGAAGTGCTGGATTATTAAAAATGGACTTCCTTGGGTTAAGAACTCTTACAATTATTAGAGATGCAATAACACTTGTTAAGAAAACAAGAAATATAGATGTTAATCCAGATGATATTCCCGTTGATGATGAAAAAACTTACGAGCTATTTGCCAGGGGACAAACAACAGCAGTATTCCAATTTGAATCTGCTCCAATGCGTGAACATCTTAAAAATTTAAAACCGACAAGTATAAAAGATTTAGCTGCAATGAATGCTCTTTATCGTCCCGGACCAATGGAGTTCATAGATTCTTTTATTGCAAGAAAGCATGGTAAAGCACAAGCAGAATATCTTCATCCTATTTTGGAGCCTATACTTAAAGAAACCTATGGAATTATTGTTTATCAAGAGCAAGTAATTCAATTGGCAAACAAGGTTGCCGGAATGAGTTTGGCAGAAGCTGATATTTTACGACGTGCTATGGGTAAGAAAGATTTAACAGCTATGGCCGAACAAAGAGCTAAATTTATTAAAGGTGCTGTTGATAATAATATTCCACAAAAAATTGCGGGGGAAATTTTTGATGCAATTGATAAGTTTGCAAACTATGGTTTCAATAAGAGTCATGCAGTAGCATATAGTATTGTAGCATATCAAACAGCTTTTCTTAAAGCTAATTATTTAGCCGAGTTTTTAGCAGCAAACCTTACAAATGAATTTGGAAATTCCGATAAAGTAACATTATTACTTGATGATTGTAGAAAGCTTAAAGTTCCGGTTATGGCTCCCAATATCAATCATCCTTCTGTAAAATTTACAGTTGAAAATGGTAAAATTGTTTTTGGTATGTCTGCAATTAAAAATGTTGGAATCTCTGCAGTTGAAGAAATTGAACGAGCACATAAAAAATTAGGAAGAAATTTTACAAGTATATATGATTTTACCTCCAATGTTGATACTAGAGTTGTTAATAAAAGAGCATTGGAAGGTTTAGTATTGGCAGGAGCTTTTGATTCTGTAAAAGGAACTCGAGCTCAAAATTTTGAAGTAATTGAACATGCTCTTTCTTTTGGTAGTAAGGTGCAAGAGGCTGCTAAAAATCAAGCTGATAGTTTGTTTGGTGATATACAAGATACCTTACAAGTTGAAGAACCTGAACTTTTGGAAGTTGAAGAATGGACTCATAAAGATCAATTGGCAAAGGAAAGAGAAACCTTGGGATTCTATCTTTCTGATCATCCATTAAGAAAGTTTGAAGCTGAATATAATTCGTTTTCTACTATAAAAGTAGGTGATCCTGACACATTTAAGAAAGTAGATTTTGTTAGAGCTTGTGGAGTGGTAACATCTGTTAGAACTAAAATAGATAGATCGGGCAGAACAATGGCTTTCTTCAAACTAGATGATTTTTCAGGTTCTTGTGATTGCATTATGTTCGGAAAAACTTATGCTGAGTATGGAGAATTAATAGTTCCCGAATCAACTATCATGCTTATAGGGAAGCTGGAAAGTAGTGGCGATTCTATTCAACTTCAAGCAGAAGAGGTTATTTCTCTTTCTGAAGTTGCAGAAAAGTTTACTAAAAGCATTGGACTTCTTCTTGATATTGAAAAACATACTGAGGAGACAGTAAAGAAAATTAAATCTATACTTGAGAATAATTCTGGTGATACGCCGGTAATTGTTTATGTACGTACTAATGGTACATCAAAAAGATTTATTGTTAACTATAAAGTAAAGATTGTTGAAAAATTCTTAAAAGAAATTCAAAATTTACTGGGAGAAAATGCTTTAGCATATCAAACAATGTAAAAATTTTTTTTACTTGTTAGGTTATAAAATTTGGTTAAACATTACTATTTGCTTAATTTTTAGAAATAATAATTAAGAAGAAAGGATGATATGACACAAAAATGGGCTTTAATACTTGGTGCTTCAAGTGGATTTGGTGGTGCGTCTGCTGTTGCTCTTGCTAAAAATGGTTATAATATTCTTGGAATTCATTTAGATAGGCAAAGCACAATGCATAAGGTTAATTCAGTAATTAAGAAAATTGAAAAGACCGGACATAAAGCAGTTTTTTTTAATATGAATGCTGCTGATCAATTAAAAAGAAATGATACACTTGATGAGATAAAAGAAATATTTTCGACAAAAGAACATCCTCATATTAATGTACTTATCCACTCTTTGGCATTTGGTTCATTGAAACCATTTATTGCAAAATCTGTAAATGACTGTATTTCGCAAACGCAAATGGAAATGACTTTGGATGTTATGGCGCATACATTAGTTTATTGGACACAGGGATTAGTTCAAAGAGATTTATTAGCAAAGAAAGCCAGAATTTTTGCTTTAACTAGTGCCGGTTCTCAACAAGTAATTCCATCTTATGGAGCTGTCTCTGCAGCTAAAGCAGCAGTAGAAGCTCATATTCGTCAGCTTTCAGTTGAACTTGGCTCAATAGGAGTTACTGCAAATGCAATTATGGCAGGTGTTACAGATACACCGGCAATAAGAAAAATTCCGGGTAACGAAAATATGTTAAAAGCTGCTAAAGCAAAAAATCCAATGGGAAAACTAACCGTACCGGAAGAAGTTGCAAAAGCAATAGTTATGTTTTGTCAGCCGGAAGCTGATTGGATAAACGGAAATGTTATTGCTGTTGATGGTGGTGAATATAATGTAAGTTATAGTGGCGATATTATTTGTCGACCACTTAAATAAAATTCTAATAAATTAATAGGGAAATTATGTTTGAATACGGCTTTACAGAAGAGCAAGAAATGCTTCGTGAAATGGTACGTGATTTTACAAATAATGAAATTAAACCAATTGCTTCAAAAATTGATGCTGAAGAGAAAATTCCAGAAAGCTTAATTAAGCAATTAGGTGAATTGGGAATTTTAGGAATTTCTTTTCCCGAAGAATATGGCGGCGGCGGCTTTGGTGAAGTTGGTTACTGTTTAGCACAAGAAGAAATAGCTCGTGGTTGTATGTCAACTGCAACTATGATTGGTGCTCATCAATCTATTGGAGCTAATGTAATATACTTAGGTGGAAATGAAGAGCAGAAAAAGAAATATTTAACCCCTCTTGCAAGTGGAGAAAAATTAGGAGCTTTCTGTTTAACCGAAGCACAAGCCGGATCAGATTCATTCAATCTTCGCACAAAAGCAGAAAAAGTTGGTAATGAATGGGTGCTTAACGGTGAAAAATTGTGGATTACCAATGGTGGAATAGCTGATACATTTTCAGTATTTGCAAGAACAAAAAAAGGAATTAGTGCATTTATTGTAGAATCCAATAATCCGGGATTTCATGCAGAACCACCGGAAAAGAAAATGGGAATTAAAGGTAGTAGTACAAATGCAATTACTTTTGATAACGCAAAAATTCCTGAAGAAAATTTAGTTGGCGTTGATGGAAGAGGATTTTTATTAGCTATGAAAACTCTTGATGCCGGAAGACTTGGTTTAGGAGCTGCATGTTTAGGTTCTGCAAAAGAACTTTTAGAAATGACAACTTCTTATGCAAAAGAAAGAGAACAGTTTGATGAACCAATTAGTCATTTTCAAGCAATACAATTTTATTTAGCAGAAATGGCTTCAATGATATATAATATGGAATCTATTGTTTATAGAACGGCAGTAGATTATGATAAAGGAAAAAAAATATCTACACAAAGTGCTTTTGTTAAATTATATTGTTCAGATGCTTTAGATAAAATTGCTGATCTTGCTGTTCAAGTTCATGGTGGAATGGGATATTCTAGAGAATTACCTATTGAAAGATTTTACCGTGATTCTAGAATCAATAGAATATTCGAAGGAACAAATGAAATACAGAAATCTATTATTGCTAGAGATATTTTAAAAAAGAAAGGAAAATTTAATTTTTAAATTAGGAGAATTAATTATATGAAACCTATTACATTCACTGATGATAATTTTGAAAATGAAGCGCTTAAATCTGATATTCCCGTACTTGTGGATTTTTGGGCTGCTTGGTGTGGTCCTTGTAAAATGATTGCTCCAATTATAGAAGAACTTGCTGTTGAATATGAGGGCAAAGTAAAAGTTGGTAAAATGGATGTTGATGATAACCAACAAACAGCAATTAAATATGGTGTTAGAAGTATTCCAACTGTTTTATTATTAAAAGATGGTGAAGTGAAAGATACAATTATTGGTGCTGTACCAAAAAATGTTTTTGAAGAAAAAATTAATGCATTGTAATTTTTAACTGTTATGGTTATTTAAAATAAAATTCATTGTTACTGCATTATTAAAATTGTGATTTTGATATTAAAATATTAAACAGAATTAAGTAAGAGGATATTCAGATTTAATGGTAATTTATTTATTATTACCAACAACTTGACAATTATATTATTTAATAGTAACTTGAAAATATTCTTATAAGATTGGTGGTAACTTTACATATTAAGACGTATTGGTAAGAATAAAGTTCCCACAAAATTTACTAACTAACCTCATTAATTAACATTATAAGGAGTATCAAATGTTAAAAAAATTATTTACATTTTCTTTAATGCTGCTCTTTGCTTCAAGTTTATTGGTAGCACAAGGCACACATGTTTTAAAAGCTAATGGAGAGCTTTTAAAACTAAAACAAGGTAAAGATTTACAAGAAGCACTAAATGCTTCAAAATTTACTCAGCTTAATGGAAAAGTAGCAACTAATGTTGTTGTTCAAGGTAAATTTGGAATTAATAATCTTCCTGATACAATGAACTATCTTAGTGATGGAAAATTTAATGTCAATTTCGGTATGAATTCGGGTGACATTATGTTTCAATACTTTCAAGCTCCGGCTGATCTCATAATTAAAGGCGCCGGTTTCTCATGTTCAGATGATCAAGGTGCAGCAGATAATACAGTTTCAATTAGAATCCTAAAATTAAACTGGACATATGAGCAGCTTATTTCAATGCCTGCTCCAGTATATATGGGAAATTATCCTGAAGATGGAGATGGTTTTGGTGGAATAGATCCATTTGGTGAATCGGCAACAGGTCCTTGGGTAGATAAAACTGAAGGAAATTACGCATTACCACCATGGACTGATAATGCTGAACCTAGTTCAAATAATTTTGAATATGATCTTTGGAGTGATGGTGGATTTGGATGGCCAATTACAGCTAAAAAAGGTGAAGCCGGAACTTATCAATGGGTTGATATGTCCAATCTTATTGAACCAACAGTTTCACAAGGTGAAGTTTTTGCAATTGCTTTAATACATGATGGTGCAAGTGTATCTCAAACAGATAGAATAGGTTATTTTTCTGCTTCAGGTACAGGAATCCCTGGTTGGAAATATTATGAGTCAGGTAGATCTTCTGCAGACGATGCAGGCTGGTGGGTAAGAAATTATACTTGGGATTTTGCAGTTGCTATTGAATTAACAAGTGATAGAGCCCCTAAAATAACTAATGTTACCAAATTGCCAACAACAGTTGAAACAGGTTCTTTAACGGTAAAGGCAACTATTACTGATGATAACCCATCTGGTGGTAATGCCGGTGTTGCTTCTGCTGAAATTATGTATAGTTTAGATACCGGAAAAACTTATCAATCAGTTGCTATGACTGCTCAAGGTGATGATATATATGCAGGAGATATTCCTGGTCAAACTCCTGGTACTTTTATAACTTATAAAATTAAAGCTACTGATGTTGAAGGATTAATGTCTGAAACAGGTAAAACTTCTTATAGTATATTTGCTACTGTTAATAAAGATTTGCTTGTAATCTTTAATGGTGGAGATGAAGGAAGAGCCAAACAACTAGCTCCCTACTATTTACAAGGTTTAGTGCCAAAGTATGATTTATGGGCTGCGTATGGTCCAGTAAAAGATTTTATAAACTTTTATGATGCAATTCTTGAAATTGGGTCAGAAGGTGGTCCGGCTGATGATAACCGAAACGCATTTGTAGGTTATTTAGCTAGTGGTTCCAAAAAACTTGCTGTTGTTGGTCAAGAAGTTTTGGGATATTTAAACAAATTTACAGATTCAACTTTTGTAGCCGGTGATTATGAATATGATGTATTAGGTGTAGCAAAATCATATAATGATGTTATCAACTATCAAACTGGTGGGGATCAATATACATACCCAACTGCTGTTTTCCCTATAGCAGGTACAATGTATGGTGATTCTTTAGCTCAATGGGCTGCTGCAAATTCTTTGGATACATTATTTATAGATCCTAATAAGCGGCTAGGAGCTCAAAACTGGATGGATCAATTTGATAGTAGAACAGACATTGAATCAGAAGTATTTATGACTGGTCTTTCAAAAAATGATGGACAAGTTAGATCTATTGGACATAATTTTAATGCTGGTGATGATGTTATATTTTTCATGTCGGCTGATCCTTTAGTTCTTAGCTCTGATTCAGGCTGGATAGGAAATTCAACATATACTCCGCTTGCACAGTTCCTTAGAGCTAATATAGATGACGTTAAACAAATTGATAACAGTATTCCTAATGAGTTTGTACTTGCACAAAACTATCCAAACCCATTTAACCCAAGTACTGTAATTAACTATAGTTTAACAAAAGCTAGTCAAGTTTCATTAGTTGTTTATGATGTTCTTGGTAGAGAAGTTGCTACATTGTTTAATACAGTTCAAAAACCAGGTACTTATCAAGCTATTTGGAATGGGGTGAACAATAATGGTGCTAAAGTTAATAGTGGTGTTTATTTCTATACTATTACTGCCGGAGATTTTGTTCAAACTAAAAAGATGATGTTGTTGAAATAGTATTTTATCATTTTTTTAATTATATGGAATCCTATATCTGTGTATAGGATTCCAATTCAATACATTGTTTAATTATAACAAAAATTGTTTTTTGAATTTTTTCAATTAACAGGAGATTATATGAGAAAGTTTATTACTTTTTCAATATTTGCAGTTTTGACTTGTTTTTTTTCTACAATAATAGTTGCTCAATCTTCATCTGGAAAACTTGCTGGTAAGGTTACGGATGCAGCGACCGGTGAGCCATTGATTGGTGCAAATGTTATTTTACTGAATACTAATTTAGGTTCGGCTGCAGATATTAATGGTGAATATTTTATTCTTAACATTACACCAGGTACATATACAGTTAGTATTAGTTATGTGGGCTACGGCCAACAAAAATTCACAGATGTTAGAATTGTTCCGGGTGTTACCTTTGAATTAAATGCTCAATTAAGTATGGGTATTGATTTAGATGAAATAGTGGTTTCAGGAAAAAAATTATTTGAAGAAAATGCCACAAATACTGTAAAAGTTGTGGACGCTGAAACTATCAACAGATTACCGGTGAAAGGTGTTGAAAACATTGCTGCATTACAAGCCGGAGTTGTAAAAGCAGATGGATCAGGTGGAGCAGATGGAAATGCGACATTAAATGTAAGAGGAGGTAGAGGTAAGGAGGTTTTATACATAGTTGATGGTGTTGTTCAAAATGATCCTATGACCGGATCAAATTATTCTCAAGTCAGTAATGCGGCTATTGATCAAATTTCTTTTCAAGTTGGGGGATATGAGGCTAAATTTGGACAAGCTCAAGCAGGTATAATAAATGTTACAACAAAATCAGGAAGTGTAAATTATAAGTTATATGCTGATGCTCTAACTTCATCGTTTACAGATAATTTCGGGTATAATCTTTATACTTTCTCGCTAAGTGGTCCAATTATACCGGGGAACGGCAATCATACAATATTCCTTTCTGCTGAAAGGGGATGGTTTTTAGATGCCAATCCAAGTTATATTGACCTAACATTTGGATCAATTGGCAAGACTTATGATTATAAACCAAACAATAGTTCTGGTATTTGGAGGTTTTCTGGTAAAACTAATCATTTACTTAGTGAGTCGTTCAATTTAACTTTGGGTGCTAATATAAATACCCGTAAACAAAGACTTTATAATCATTATTACGCGAAGAATAATTCAATTCATAATCCAATTAGGAAGACAAATGTTTATTCATTTAGTGCGAAAATTTCAAATAATATTTCATCTTCTACTTTTTGGAATTTAACATTAGGTTACCAAAATAATAAGAGAGAAAGAGGTGACGGAGTATATTTTGATAATTTAGAAGCCTATGGTGATACTATAAGTAATCCCTACATGGTTAATAATTTGGGTGAATTTATTCAAGGCTCATCGAGTGCAAAAATTGTTGATGATGCAGGAATTTTCCCTGATTTTGGTCGTGTTAATAATAGATATAGCAAAATAGATAATCAATCTTTTTCTGGAAACTTTGAATTTACAAGCCAATTAGGAGATCATTTATTGGAAGCAGGTTTTGGAGCTTCTTACAGCTTAATGAGATATTATTCAATTAGACCAGTTGAACTTGCGAAAAATAATAGACCTTACTATGAAAATGGTATTCTTGTAGAAGCAAAATCGGTTAAAGAAAGATATGAAAGAGCTCAACCTTATCGATATGGTTATGATGTGATGGGGAACAAATTATCTAAAGGCGATGATTTAGGACCAAATACACCTTTACTAATCCATGGTTATATTCAAGATAGATACGAGCTTGATGATTTGGTCTTAAATGTTGGTCTTCGTTTAGACTACTTTGATTCGCAAGCTAAGATATTAAAAAATCCAGAACTTCCTTTTGCTGGCGGAAGTAATTCCAAAGCGTTTGATGATGGAGATTTTATAACAAAGAAATCTGAATTCCATGTATCACCTAGAATAGGTATCGGATATCCTGTTACTGAATCAACAGTTTTCCATGCGCAATATGGTAAATTTATTCAAGAGCCAAGATTATTTGATATGTATCCTTTAGCAAGGAGATTACAAGATCTTATTCAAACAGCAGATTTTTCTCTTGCTACTGGAAATATTGAAAGTGAAGAAACAACACAATATGAAGTTGGATTCAGACAGATATTAGGTGATGATATAGCATCACTAAACATTACCGCTTTTTATAAAAATATTAAAGGTTTAACTAATCTTCAAACTCAATTATATTTTCGTCAAAAAGGAGGCGAAACTTTAGAATATTATACGTACACAAATTCCGATTTTGGTACGGTAAAGGGACTTGCTTTTTCATTGAGTATTCCAAGAATCAGTTACTTCTCTTTATCATTTGATTATACTTATTCAATATCGGAAGGGACAGGCTCGTCTTCATCTTCTTCCTTTACTGCAGCTTTCAGAAATACAAATGGTGAAGTTCCAAAAGTAATTGCACCTTTGGATTTTGATCAAAGACATACAGGAACATTATTACTTGATTTTTACATTCCGAAAGGTAAGCTAGGATTTATGGAAATGTTTGATGTGAATTTTTTAGTTTCTTTTGCATCAGGAAGACCTTATACTCCTTTAGAAACCCAAGATTTAAATCAAGGATCCACTCTATGGGGAAGTACTAGTGGTTATGTAAATTCAACTAGGGCCCCTGGAACATTTAGAGTTGATATGAAAATGGAAAAAGCGTTTAATGTTGCGGGATTTGGTATGGTAACACCTTATCTATGGATTGAGAACTTATTGAATATTGAAAACGCTGTAGATGTTTGGAGATCAACAGGTTCCCCTTATACAACTAACTTTTTATCAACAGATAACGGAAAAATTCTTGTTGAATCGAATGGAGAAGCTTGGGCTGAAGATTATAAAAGTCTAGAAAGAGATCCAGATAATTTTGGTATTCCGCGTTTAATCAAATTAGGTGTAAAAGTTAATTTTAGCTTTTAATAATTTTGAAAAAAAAAAAAGGTTTTATAATGATTGATAAAAAAAAGAAGATGGAAAGGATTTTGACTCTACTACTTGGGGTCGTTCTCTTTTTCACCTTAACTGGAGCATCTGATAAAGAGGGTGAAAAAAAAGGTGTGAAAAAATCCTCCTCTATAGAAGCTGCAGGCGATGCTTATAGACTGCATGTAAATAAGGTTAATCTTCCGTTCAATAGTAAAGGTAAGATTGCCGATGTTCTTATCTGGGACCCAGAAGTACAAGAAAAGACCTCTGGAGGAAGAATAGATGGGAAGGTATTTTTATTTTCTGGAGGTTTTGTATTAAGCGGTTACAACGAGTCAGGTGTTCTCTGGAGTAATGCTATGGCTTCTGCATCCAGAGTTGAAGATTATATTCCTGGAACAATAGCTGGTGGCGATGAAGATACAAGAGCACAAATTTATGTTGTGAGAGCTGATGAACCTTTTGGAGATGCTTGGGATGAGTGGGCAGATGCAGTTGCTTTGGGGGCAAATTTCTATGATGGCGATGGCGATGGAATCTATAATCCAGTTGATCTCAATAATAATGGTGAATGGGATACTAATGAAGATTCACCAGATATCTTAGGCGATGAAACAACTTGGTGTGTTTTTAATGATGGAGTTGAGTCTGCTAACAGAAGATACACAAATGTTGAGCCACAAGGTATAGAAGTACGACAAACAATGTGGGCATATTCTACTGATGGTGATCTTGGTAATATCGTATTTATTAGGTATTCTCTCTTAAATACTGGAACAGTGTCATCAACACAAGATAGTGTTTATTTTGCGCTTTGGGCAGATCCTGATATTGGTGGTGGTGGTTCAGCTTATATTGACGATTTAGTTGGAAGTGATACTACATTGAATGCTGGATTTACTTATAATGATGGGTCTGATGAAGATTTCGGTAAAAATCCACCTACATTTTTAATTGATTTTTTCCAAGGTCCTTGGGAGTTTACAGGAAATCCTGAAGATAGAGCATATAACACTCAAGGTTTGAGAAGAGGAATTGATACAATTGAAGGTGCTAAAAATGAAGGATTAACAGCTTTTGTTCATTATGGAAATGGTGTTACAAATATGTCTGATCCTAATGATGAAGTTCAAATGAGAAATTATCTTCGTGGAAGAAACCAAAACGGTGAACTAATAGATCCCTGCGATTGGGTTTTTGGAGAAGTTCTTAAAATGGAATGTGAAGATGTTGACCCAAGGTATCTATATTCTGGTGATCCTGTTGCATTGCAAGGGTGGATAAATAATTCTCCTGCCGATCAAAGAATGATGCTAGTTACAGGACCATTTACTTTAAGAGCGGGAGAGCCAGTAGATATTGTAGGTGCTTATATAGTTGGTAGAGGAAATAATAATGCTTTGGAAAGTGTTAAGTTAGCAAAGAAGATAGATAGAGCAGCGCAATTTGTTTTCCAAAATAATTTTAATTATCCTTCACCTCCACCGGTACCAGATCCAGTAGTAATAGCAAGGGATAACGAAATTGAGTTAATCTGGGAAACAGCAGATCAAATGGCCTATCATGAAGAAGGTATTGGTTTTGATATGACATTTGAAGCATTTGAAGTTTACATGTATCAGTCGAATTCAACCGCTGAACTCGAATCTGGTAGAACGAATAGAGAACTTATTGCCCGTTACGATGTTGACAATAGCATTAATACCATTATAGAAGAAGATTTTGTTACAAATGAACGAACTGTTATTTACGAAAATGGTATTCAATTAGATTCTACACTTGCTGCTGATCCAAAAAATGGTAGAATTAAACTTGTTATTGATACTGATCCATTTACTGGTGAACCGCTTATTAAAGGAAGGCCATATTTCATTTCAATTGTTTCTATTGCGGTAAATCGTGAAGAAATAGTTAAATTTGATGCCTTGGGCACATATTTAATTCCTGGAACTGCTGCTGTTGGTAGTGTAAAAAACATCCCAGAAATAATTGGTGATGATTTAGGAAATGTAGGTATTTTTACTGGTGGAACAACAAACGATCCTTATTTTATTGGTCAAGAAGCGGAACAAACAGCTGGTGTTTCAGAAGCTAAAGTTTCTTATTCAGTTTATGATAAATCAAAAGTTACTGAAGGTAATTATGAAGTAGGATTTTTCTTGGATAGTCTAAGTACCATTTATTCATTGTTTTATAATGTCACTAATACCACAACAGGTAATCTTGTTCTTGATTCCAGTAAATTATATGGTGCCGATAATATAAATGCTCTAATCGATGGTTTTACTCTTGACGTTGAATGGATTGATCCTGGAATTAAATCAACTTCTTTTGAAGGTGATACTGAGCCGTGGTACAAAGCAATCCCTGATATGGATATTCCAACCGGAGCTTTTTATGTTGGTTCAGATATAACCTCACCTGGTAGAATAAGCCCAGTTTCAGTAAAAAAATCTAAAGTAATCTCTGTATCTGATATGAGGCGAGTTGAATTAAAATTTGGTGAAACTAGTAAAGCATTTAGATATGTGAGAGACCCAATTAGATTTGTGTGGGCTGGAAAAGATGGGGTAGATGAAGGATTTGTTGATGTTCCGTTTGCAGCATATGTTAATGATCCAAATGGTGAACAAAGAAGGTTAGCTGTTGGTTTTACGGAATCTCGTTTTGTGGATGATTCTTCTGCAGTTCCAGATGGAGTTTGGAATCCTTATGGTAGTCTTTTGGATACCAAAGAATATATTATCATTTTTAATGGTACTTATTCTGAAGATATAAATAATAATATTGCATACTCCGGTTTGGGAAATAATAGACCGGCTGATATAGGAAACGGCTATAAATTACGAAGCATCGATGTTCCTTCTGCTACGGATAAAGATATTGAAATAGCAAAATCTCCTTGGTTTGATGCTATGTATGTAGTTGGACTTGAAGCCGCAAACCCAAGTGATGATTTTAATCCTACAGGAACATTTGTGATTGATAGAAAAAGTCCGTTAACTGTTAATGATAAATTTTCGTTTTCAATTAAAACAGAAAATGATTTTGAAGATAAAAAATCTAATTGGGATAAAATTAATGTATTCCCAAACCCTTTGTTTGGCTTTAACGAAGGTGTTAGTTATACTGGTGGAAGAGCGGATGAACCATATGTAACATTTATCAATCTTCCAGAAAAAGTTACTATTAAATTGTATACATTAAGTGGTATTTTAGTAAGAAAATTAGAAAAAAATGATGCTAATCCCAATTTAAAATGGGACTTATTAAATGAGGATAATTTGCGAGTTGCATCGGGTATGTATATTGCTTTGGTTTCAAATCCTGAACTAGGCGATAAAGTACTTAAATTAGCTATCATAATGCCTCAAAAACAAATTGAGAACTATTAGATTAGTAGTTAGAATTTTTTATCTGACTATATTTTTAAAAAAAAATTGGAGAAATATATATGAGGAAGATATTAATACTCATAATGCTTATTAGCCTTCCTACATTTATAATTGCTGGTGATGGTACTAGAAAAGGTACAGCAGGAGCTGAGCAATTATTTGTTCCTGTTGGTGCTCAGTCTATTGCTACTGGTGGAGCATTTGTTAGTAATGTTGTTGGACTTGAATCCATCTATTATAATCCTGCCGGTTTAAGTGCTATGCAAGGTAGTGAAGCTATGTTTAATTATATGAATTATATAGCTGATATTAATGTTTCATATTTTGCTTTAGGAACAAGTATTGGATTAGGTTCATTTGCTCTTACATACAAAGCATTTGATTTTGGTGAAATACCTATTACTACATTTTCAAATCCAGAAGGAACTGGACAAACTTATTCACCAAATTATTCAATACTAGGTCTTACTTACTCAAATTCAATAACAGACCGAGTTTCTGCTGGGGTAACAATAAAATTAATTTCAGAAACAATCATAAACACAAGTGCCATAGGTGTAGCTATAGATTTTGGTGTACAGTATAAATTTGACCAGAATTTTTCACTTGGCATAGCATTAAAAAATATTGGTAGCAATATGCGTTATTCCGGTGAAGACTTGAAGCAAAAAACCATTGTACCTAACACTTCTTATGGTGGTGGTAATGGAACATATGAAATTGATACTGAAGAATTTCAAATACCTAGTTATTTTGAAATGAGTTTAGGATACAATTTTGTATTTGATGCTAATAATAGTCTTTTATTAGGAAGTACTTTTCGAAATAATAATAACTTAGAAGATTTAGTTAAAGTTGGTATGGAGTATAATTTTCAAGAATTACTTTTTCTAAGGGGTGGTTACAACTATCAAATTGAAAATACTTCTAAATCTATTTATAATTATACTGTTGGTGTTGGTATTAATTACAGAATGGTAGATGGTATTAATGTTAAGTTTGATTATGCTTTTAGAAATGTGGAAGACTTACCAACTGATAATCATATTTTTACTGTGACTCTTGGTATAGAATAGTTTATTATTATGGTGTTAAAAAGGCGTTCGTATGAACGCCTTTTTATTTTTAAAAATAATATTTTTTACTTTGACTTTGTTTTAATTTATAAAACCACCTGCTATGCTAGTGATAATGTTCTTTTAGCTATACCTATAATATGTGTGCTATGTGGAAATATAAGAAGTTTAGTTATGTTATTTATAAGTGTGATTTTTAGCGAAAGGCATTGTAGTCTTTTTTAGAGGTTAGTCAAAGTCACTTTCTTAGAACGTGTGATTTTTATTATTTATTTTTTTATTAATGTGGAAAATTAGTACTATGATAAAAAGTCTTATAACTATTATTACAATATGTTCATTGCAGATATCAGCTCAAGAAAACTTTGAATTTGATTATGCACAATTTAAGAATGATTCTAGTACGAATGTATTAGAAATCTATTATTCCATATTCAGTCAAAATAATTCGCCTTCTGAATATAAAAATGATAAATTAATTATGCATATTCAATTGGAAAATATGGTTGATAATGAGTTAATTATAAATAAAGATTGGGTTCTTTCAAACAAAGATGCTGTAGATAAAAAAGATTTGAATTTGTTGGGAATCGTTGAGTTTGTTGTAAGTGAAGGAGAATATAAATTTTATATCTCATTTCAAAATGAATCAAATAATTCTAAAATTCTAAAGGAATTTTCAGAAATAATAAATGTAAAGCCTTTCCATTGCAACAAACCATCTATTAGTGAAATTGAATTAGCTTCTAGAATCGTTTCTGAAAATTCTAATAAAAATTCAATATTTTATAAAAATACGCTTGAAGTTATACCAAACCCTTCATCGGTATTTCCTCAAAATTCTCCGGTTTTATTTTTCTATGCGGAGCTTTATAATCTTAACTTTAACAATAGTCGCGAACTAAATTTTACTCAGACTATATTTAATAGTAATAATATTTCTGTTTATGAAAAAAAGAAAATAATTAATAATCAGAATAATTCAATTGTTGAAATTGGTGCTGTTAATCTAAAGAAATATCCAACCGGTTCTTATAAACTAGTTTTATCATTAGAAGATTCAATTTCTGGGGAACCAGTAATATCATCAAAAAAGTTCTATATTATCAATCCTATAATTGTTTCTGATTTATCATCTGCTAGAACTAATAACTCTTATGTTAGTAGCGAATTTGGTGTTTTATCGGAAGATGAATGCGACGATCTTTTTAAGAAATCTAAGATTATTGCTTTCTCTGATGAAATTGATAATTATAATTTGCTAGATTCTCTAAATCAAAAAAGAGAGTTTTTATACAAATTTTGGCGTAAGCGAGATGATACTCCATCTACTTCTGTTAATGAGTTTAAGAATAATTACTTTAATAGAATTAAGTTGGCAAATACAAGATTTGGTACTATGTTTAAAAAAGGGTATAATACTGATAGAGGTAGAATTTATTTGCGTCTTGGTGAGCCGGATGAGATTGATAGACATCCTAACGAAACAGATACTAAGCCTTATGAAATATGGTCTTATCATTCCATTGAAGGTGGTGTTTATTTTATTTTTGGTGATATAACAGGATATAACTATTATCAATTATTACATTCAACTATGAGGGGCGAATTGCAAGATCCACATTGGAAAAGACGTATTAGCTCAAGATAGGTTCTGATGATATTTAATAAAAATAAAATAGAATACTTTTTATTAATTTCGATTAGCAAACTATTAGGTATATTTGGTTTCAATTCAATTAAATATACTTCAAAAGTATTAGCCTCTTTATTCTTTTTTGTTATTCGAATTAGAAGAAAAGTTGTTATTAAAAATATAAAAATTGCATTTCCTGAACTAGATAATAAAGAAATTAAAAAATTAGCATTTAAGAATTATGAAAGTGTTGCGATTACTTTTTTAGAAATATTTAACTTAAATAAGCTTGATAAAGAAATAATAAAAGAAAGATTTGTTATTGAAGCTACCGAATTATATTATGAAAAATATGCTGAAAATAATGGTTTAATTCTTCTTACGGCACATTTTGGTAATTGGGAATTAGCCGCAGTTTCTGCAGGAATATCTATTAACGAAACTATAAATATTTTAGTAAAAAAACAGAGAAATTCTTATGTTGCTAATTGGCTATCAGAAACACGAGAGAGATTCGGAAATGTTCAGATATTTTTAGGGATTTCTGTACGTGAGTTATTTAGGATATTAAAGAATAAGGGAATAATTGGAATTGTTGGTGACCAAAGAGGAAAACGTAATGGAGTTAAAGTCAACTTTTTTGGAAGGGAAACTTCCACTTTTCCTGGAACTGCAGCTATTGCAATTAAAACTAAATGTCCGGTTTTAGTATTTTTTCCAACTAGAAAATCGGATGGAAAGTATTATTCAACTATACAAGAAATAAAACATGAAAAATTTACAGGTACAACAGAAGAAAAAATTAAGGCTTTCAATCAAGAATTTATGAGATTATTAGAAGAGAAAATTAAAGAGTACCCCGAACAATGGTTATGGATGCATAATATATGGAAATATTAATTTTAATATTCTTCTATAATTTCTCTTAATACTATAAACATCTTTTAAAATTCTTAGTTATATTTTATTGGGTAAATATTTATTATGAAAATAAACTTTAAAAATATTAAAGAAGCGGTAGTACTTGTTATTCCTCAATTTTCTGATACAGAAACTCTTCGTTATGAATTTAGATTTACGAAGATGTTGTTTTGGGTATTTTTGTATACAATTATTACAGCTCTTTTTACTATTATTTTATTGTCAATTACTCCATTAAAGAATATAATTTTTCATTTTGAAAATGAAGAATTGAAACAACAGGTAGAAAAAACAATTGAGCTTGAAAATAAAGTTCGCTTTCTTACTAAAGAGATTGAATCAATCTCTTCAATTAATAAAAAGTTAAAATATGCTTATATTTTAGGAACGTCTGATTCTATTGATACATCATCAGTAGTATATGATAGCTTGCAATATGAGCCGAACAAAAATCTACCTTATGGTGGAAATATATATGTTATCTTTAATAAGATATGGAATGATTTTTTTCAAGAAACTAAATCCTTTTTTAACCATTTCGTAAAACCAAGTAAAGGATTGATTATTAATGAGTTTAATCCGGAAGAAGGACATTTTGGTATTGATTTTGCGGTTCATACAGGTTCAGTAATTGTAGCTGCACAAGGTGGATTAGTTCTTTTTTCAGATTTTACAATTGATGATGGATATAAAATAATTTTGCAGCATAATAATGGATTAGTGTCAATATATAAACATTGTTCAAGCTTAATTAAAAGTGAGCGTGATGTAGTTACGCAAGGTGAGCTAATTGGTTTGAGTGGTAATTCTGGACAAAATACATCGGGGCCTCATCTTCATTTTGAAATATGGAAAGATGGTAAGCCTCAAAATCCTGAGGAGTATTTTATTAAATGATAGGGGTAAAAAAAAATATGTTAAAAAAAGATAATAATGGCTATTCAGAGGATGTTAGCATTCTTAGTCATGGAGTAAATATAGAAGGTAAGATTTCTAGCAATGGAAATGTTAGAATTGATGGCAAAGTTATTGGTGATGTTGATATTAAAGGAAATTTGACTTTAGGTTCTTCATCCGAAGTTAAGGGGCAAATTAATGCAAAAAATATGACAGTAAGTGGTAAAGTTGAAGGAACATTAAATATAAATGAAAAATTAATTTTAGAATCTTCATCAAATATTTCCGGTGATATTATTACAAAAATATTAGTAATTGAAGAAGGTGCAAAATTTGACGGTAAAAGTTCAATGACTAAGACCAAATCTACAAATGCAGTACAAAGTGAAAAAAAATGAAGAAAATAATTTTGGAAAAACATATAGAGATGTAGGTCCTTATTTAGGGCTTGGTTTTCAACTTGCTGCAACTATAGTTTTAATGTTTTTTTTAGGTAGATGGTTAGATTCTTATTTTGGGCTTGAACCTGTATTAACAATAGTATTTAGTTTTTTTGGTGGTTTTGCCGGAATTTACAATGTTATTAAAACAACTATTGAAATAAGTAATAAAAAAAATTGAATAATTTTACAAAACAAATTATTATCTTATACTTAGTAATTTATAGTATAATTGCAGTTTTAAAATATTTTAATTTTATTTCTGATTTATTTTTAATTTCTGCCATTTATGCAGGTTTAATAAACTTGCTAAATACTATAGCAGCAATTAAATTATTCAATATTTCTTTGAAATCGGGTAACAATTTTTTTATGATTTATGCGATGGGGGGAATGGGTTTAAGATTACTGCTCATTCTTATCATTTTCATAATAGTAATAAAATTCTTGAAAATTGATGAATATGCGTTTATATTAGTATTCTTTTTAATTTACTTTATTTTATTAGGCTTAGAAGTTCTATTTTATTTGAAAAATAAAGCGAAAAAATAATATATAAATTTAATGTATACAGAAGAAATAAATACCGTTGCAGATACTCTGAATAATGTTCACGCTCAGCAAAGTGAAGGTGGTGCTGGGTGGATTATGCACCATATATTAGATAGTCGTGATATTTTTGGTTTATTCAGATTACCGGATTTTCATTTATTTGGAATTGATATATCAATTACAAATCATGTAGTTTTTATGTGGTTGGCTTCAATCATTTTAATAATTACTTTTTATCTGGTATCTAAGCAATATAAAAAATCTTTTTTACCAAAGGGGCTTGCAAACTTAATGGAAGTTCTTGTAACTTTTGTAAAAGATGATATTGCTAAACCAACAATTGGGCATGGTTATGAAAAATTTCTTCCATATTTATTAACGGTTTTCTTTTTTATTCTTGTTTGCAATTTTATAGGACTTGTTCCTGGAGGTGCAACTGCGACAAGCAATATTTCTGTTACTACAACTTTAGCAGTTATTTCCTTTCTTGTTATCCAAGCCGGTGGAATTATGAAGAATGGTCCAATTGGCTATTTTAAAGGATTGATACCAGGTGGTGTTCCTGGTTGGCTATTACCCATTATGTTTGTTGTTGAACTTTTAGGTTTGTTTACTAAACCTTTTGCATTAGCAATAAGATTATTTGCAAATATGACAGCAGGACATATTGTAATAATGGCATTACTTGGGTTAATATTTATTTTACATACATATGTTGTAGCTCCTGTTTCGGTAGCTTTTGCATTATTTATATATTTATTAGAAATTTTAGTAGCACTTATTCAAGCATATATTTTTACAATGTTATCATCCTTATTTATAGGGATGGCTGTTCATCAAGATCATTAATTATATTTTCTTAAGGAGGAAATAAATGGACTTTTCTTTTGCACATTTAGCAGCTGGTTTCGGAGCTGGATTAACAATTTTAGGTGGAGCATTTGGAATTGGCAAATTAGCTGCTGCAGCTATGGATGCAAGTGGTCGACAACCGGAAGCTGCTGGCGATATCAGAACTTCAATGATTATTGCTGCTGCTCTGATTGAAGGTATATCACTTTTTGCTCTTGTAATTTGCATTCTTTTAGCTCTTAAATAAAAAATTTAGAGGAGTATTAATTTACTCCTCCCATTTAATTTTTAAGGATATTGAAATGATTGCATTTTTATCTTCTTTTGTAATTCTGTTTTCCGGAGATGGAGGAGGTTCATTATTAGATGTAAATCCTGGTCTTATTTTTTGGACTGTAGTTACATTTATAATACTTCTTTTTATTCTAAAAGCAATGGCTTGGAAGCCAATTCTTAAATCTTTAGATGAACGTGAAAATTTCATTAAAGATTCTGTTGAGAAAGCAGAAACAGCGAAAAAAGAAGCAGAAAAAATATTAGAAGAAAATAAGAAAAATCTTGCTAAAGCCGAAGAAGATGCTCAAAAAATTATTGCCCAAGGCAGAGATTATGCAGAAAACTTAAAATCTCAAATTATTGAAGATAGTAAACTGGAAGCAAAAAAGCTTATTGATGATGCTTCTGTGGAGATTGAAAGGAAACAATTAGAAGCTTTTAATAGTCTTAAAGGTGAAATTGCTGCAATTGCTGTTGAAGCTGCGGAAAAAATTATTAGAAGTAATCTTGATAAAGAAAAGCAAGAAAAGATTGTTAACGATTTTATAGATGATTTATCTAAGAGTTAAGAATGAGTGAATTTGTTATTTCAACTAGATATGCTAATGCCTTAATGGATATTTCGGAAGAGAAAAATTCTTTTGAAAAAACATTAAATGACATTACTTTGATTCACAATACTCTTAAGGATTCTAAAGAACTTAGAAATTTTTTGGAAAATCCTATTATCAAGGTGGATAATAAATCTAATGTGTTAAAAGATTTGTTTGGAAACTTAGTTGATAGCGGAACTTTCAATTTTCTAAAATTCTTAATTGAAAAAAGAAGAGAGAATTTACTTTTCGATATTTGTAAAAGATTTATTACTATTTGTGATGAAAAACTAAATCAAGTTAATGTAGATATTACAAGCGCTTTAGAGTTAAGTGAATCACAAAAACTAGAAATTAAATCAAGATTAGAATCATTTATAAATAAAAAAGTGATAGCAAATTATGTTATTGATAGTAACATAATTGGTGGTTTTAAAGCTAAATTTGATGATACAGTTATTGATGCTTCAGTTCAACATCAATTAGCTTTATTAAAGAAAAAATTATTTGAAGAAGATTATTTAAAAAATTAATTTAAAATTTTACAAGGTAATATAATGGCTCAAGTTAGACCTGATGAAGTTTCTGCTATTTTAAGAAAACAACTATCTGGTTTTGATAATGAAGTTGATGTTTATGATGTCGGTACCGTATTGGCAGTTGGTGATGGTATTGCTCAGGTATACGGACTCTCAAAAGTTATGGCTAGTGAGTTGGTTGAGTTTCCGCACGATATTATTGGAATGGTGTTAAACCTAGACGAAGATAGTGTTGGTTGTGTTCTCTTTGGTGATAGTTCACTTATTAAAGAAGGTGATACAGTTAAAAGAACAAAAAGAGTTGCTTCAATTCCAGTTGGTGATGAATTTAGAGGTAGAGTAATTACACCACTTGGGGTTCCAATAGATGGTAGGGGATCTATTCAGTCAGATAAATATTTACCTATCGAAAGAAAAGCTCTTGGTGTTGTTGCTAGGCAACCAGTTACAGAACCATTACAAACAGGTATTGCTGCTGTTGATGCTATGATACCTATTGGACGTGGACAAAGAGAGTTAATTATTGGTGATAGACAAACTGGAAAAACAGCTGTTGCTATTGATGCAATTATAAATCAAAGATATACGCATACAAAAGAAGCACAAGAAGAAGGTGTTAAACCTGTTTTCTGTGTTTATGTTGCAATTGGTCAAAAGGCTTCTACTGTTGCGCAAGTTGTAAATAAGTTGGAAGAACATGGTGCAATGGAATATACGACTGTTGTTTCTGCCGCATCTTCTGATCCTGCTCCTCTTCAATATATTGCTCCTTATGCTGGTGCAACTTTAGCTGAATATTATAGAGATAATGGCAAACATGCTTTGGTAGTTTATGATGATTTATCTAAGCAAGCAGTTGCATATAGAGAATTATCACTATTATTAAGAAGACCTCCTGGACGTGAAGCTTATCCTGGAGATATCTTCTACTTACATTCAAGATTATTAGAAAGAGCTTCTAAGTTAAGTGATGAGTTAGGTGGAGGTAGTCTTACAGCATTGCCAATTATCGAAACTCAACAAGGTGACGTTTCGGCTTATATTCCAACTAATGTAATTTCTATTACAGATGGTCAGATTTATCTTGAACCTAATTTATTTAATGCTGGTGTTAGACCTGCTATTAACATTGGTATTAGTGTATCTCGTGTTGGTGGTAATGCACAAATAAAAGCTATGAAAAAAGTTGCTGGTTCATTAAAATTAGATTTAGCACAGTACCGTGAATTAGAAGCATTTGCAAAATTTGGTTCTGATCTTGATCAATCTACATTGAACACACTAGCAAAAGGTGAAAGACTAGTTGAGTTATTAAAACAAGGTCAATATGTTCCTGTTGAGGTTGAAAAGCAAGTAATTAGTATATATGCTGCAACAAATGGCTATATGGATGAGATAGATGTAAAAGATATAAAAAGATTTGAAAAAGAATTATTAGAATATATTGATGTAAATGATAAGAATATTTTTGATTCAATCAGAACATCAAAACAATTAAGTGACGAAATAATTGAACGTATCAAAAAAATTATTTCTGATTTTCAAACAAAATTTAAGAAAAGCTAATAAAAATTATTTATGGCAACACTAAGAGATATTAAGCAAAGTATAGTTGGTGTAAAAAGCACTCAGCAAATTACAAATGCAATGAAAATGGTTGCAGCTGCTCGATTACGTCGTGCCCAAGAAAATATAATGAATGCAAAACCATACTCTCGCAAGATGGCAGAAGTTTTAAGTCATCTCTTAAAAAGTGTTGGCGCAAGTAATCCGCTTTTTAAAGAAAGAGAAGTAAATTCAATTGCTTTAGTACTAGTAACATCAGATAGAGGTCTTTGTGGTGGTTTTAATATGAACGCCATTAGGGAAACTGAAGAACTACTAGATGGTGAGTATAAAGAACTTAAAGAAAATGGAAAAGTTCAACTATACTGTGTTGGCAAAAAGGGTAATGATTATTTTGTTGGTAAAGATGATTGTAATGTTGTTGGCTCTTATCCTGGAATATTTTCTAATCTTGAATTTGAATTTGCAGCTCAATTAGCTAATGAACTTTCAAGTAAATTTATAGCCGGTGAAATTGATAAAGTTGTAATTGTTTACAATGAATTTAAATCTGCTATTCAGCAAAAAATTAATACAAAACAATTTTTACCGATTGAAAATATTGAAGATGAAGTAGAAGATTCATCAAAGCATATTGAATATATTTATGAACCAACTAAAGCTGAAATAATAGATACTTTGCTTCCAAGACACTTAAAAAGTCAGTTTTGGACTTTCTTATTAGATTCTTATGCAGCTGAACTTGGTGCTCGTATGACAGCTATGGAAATGGCTACAGAAAATGCAAAAGAAATGATTAAAAATTTACAAATTAAATTTAATAAAGAAAGACAAGCTGCTATTACAACTGAAATTTTGGAAATTGTTTCTGGTGCAAATGCACTAAAGAGTGCATAATTATTAAAAAATTGAATTAAAATGCTCGAAGATATTACTTTAAAATTTGAAAAAGCTCTAAAGAAAGTAACCGGGCAAGGAAGATTATCAGAAAAAAATATCACTGATACTCTTAGAGAAATTAGACGAGTTCTTTTAGATGCTGATGTAAACTATAAAATTGCTAAGCAATTTATTGAAAGCGTAAAAGAAAAAGCACTTGGCAAAGAAGTTCTTGCTTCTGTTACTCCTGGTCAACTTATCACAAAAATAATTTATGATGAGTTAACCGAATTAATGGGGTCTACACAACAAGAATTAAAGATAAATGCTTCCGGTCCAACAATTATTTTAATGGTTGGTCTTCAAGGTTCTGGTAAAACTACCTTTAGTGGAAAACTTGCTAATTACCTTAAAAGTAAAAATAGAAAAGTGCTTCTTACAGCTGCTGATATTTATAGACCGGCTGCTATTGATCAATTAAAATTGCTTGGTAAACAAATAGATGTTCCGGTTTTTAGTATTGAGGGTAGTAAAGATGCAGTTAAAATTGCTGATGAATCGGTAAAATATGCTAAAGAAAATTCTTTAAATACTATTATTATTGATACTGCCGGACGTTTACATGTTGATCAAGATTTGATGGATGAAGTTTTTGCTATTAAGAAAAAAGTAAATCCTTCAGAAATTTTGTTTGTTGTTGATTCAATGACGGGGCAAGATGCTGTTAATTCAGCTAAGGCGTTTAATGATGTAGTAAATTTTGATGGAGTTGTTCTTTCTAAATTAGATGGTGATTCGCGAGGTGGTTGTGCTTTATCAATTAAAGCGGTAGTTGATAAACCAATTAAATTTGTTAGTCTTGGTGAAAAATTAGATACTATTGAAACATTTCATCCTGATAGATTAGCTTCAAGAATTATTGGTCGTGGAGATGTAATTTCTCTTGTAGAAAAGGCTCAACAACAATTTGATGATAAAGAAGCAGAAGATTTAGAAAAAAAATTACTTGCAAATAAATTTGACTTTGAAGATTTTCTTAAGCAAATTAAGATGATTAAGAAAATGGGTTCTTTAAAATCACTTATGAGTATGGTTCCAGGTATAAATTCAGCAATGAAAAATGCAGATATTGATGATAAACAATTGGTAAGAGTGGAATCCATAATTCAATCGATGACGAAAGAAGAACGTGCTAAACCTAAAATACTTAATGGTAGTAGGCGTAAAAGAATAGCGCGAGGAAGTGGGAATTCTATACAAGATGTAAATCGCTTAATTAAACAATATGGCGAAATGCAAAAAATGATGAAAAAATTTAATTTCAAAGGTGGTAAAAAACTTTTAGGAAATTTTGGTAATTTAAAATTTAATTAGAGAAAAGAAATATATTGGAGGTTAATTTAATTTGGCTGTAAAGTTAAGATTATGTAGAATGGGTAAAAAGAGACAACCAATTTATAAACTGGTTGCCGCTGATGCACGTTCACCAAGAGATGGAAAGTATATTGAAGCTATAGGATCTTACAATCCTAAAACAGAACCGGCTACAATAGAAATTAAGGAAGATAGAGCTTTATATTGGTTAGGTTGTGGAGCACAACCAACTACTACAGTTAAAACATTATTGAGTAAAGAAGGCATCTTACTAAAAAAAGAGCTTATTAAAGAAGGACTTTCAGAAGATGTTATTTCAGCAAAAATGGAAGAATGGGGCAATAATAAAGAAGCTAAATTAGAAAAAAATAAAGCTAAAAAAGAAAAAGCTAAAGCTGAACAAAAAAGAATAGAAGAAGAAAAAAAAGCTAAAGAAGCTGAAGCAGCAGAAGCGAAGGATACAGCTTCTGAAGAAGTTTCTGCAGAAGAGAATACTGATACTGAATAAACAATCTTTTACGAAACTTGGCTTACTAAATAAAGTATCCAATTGTTCAAATAATCTATAGGTTGTTTTATGAAAGAATTTGTTGAATTTATTGCGAAACATTTGGTTGACATTCCCGATGGTGTTAGCATCGAAGAAACTATTCCAAATGAAAATACTGTGGAATTAGTTCTAAAAGTAAATGCTGAAGATGTTGGCAAAGTTATTGGGAAACAAGGTAAAACTGCACAAGCAATGCGAACTCTTCTTACAGCAATTGCTGCAAAAGAGGGTAAGAGAGCAATACTAAAAATATTAGATTAATTGATTGGATAATATTTTTTTAATAGCGGAAGTGGTAGATACTTATAGTAATGATGGTTCCGTTATTATTAAGTCTTTTTCAGATTTTTCTGAACGGTTCGAAGAACTAGATAGTGTTATCATTAATTTTTTTAATAAACAAAAATCAATAGATATTGAGTTTGTAAAAAAAGTTAATGATTTATTAATTATTAAATTCAAAATGTTCCATTCAGAAGAGGATGTGCTTTTTTTAGTCGGTAAAAAGTTATATATCTCGGAAGATAAGCTACGTGATCTTCCTAATGATAGTTTTTATATACACGATCTTTTAGAAAGTTCAGTTTATATAGAATCAGAGTTCTTTGGAAAGTTGGTTGATGTATTAGTATTGCCGAATAATGATACTTATGTAATTAAAACTGAATCTAATAATGAAGTTTTAATTCCGGCAGTTAAAGAGTTTATTGAAAACTTTAACAAAAATGAAAAGAAAATAATTCTTACAAAAAAAAGTAAAGTATTTTTTGAAGATGAGAATTGATATTATTTCGGCGGTACCAGATTCATTAACTAGTATTTTAAATACTAGTATTATTAAAAGAGCAATTAATAAAGAGCTTGTTGAAGTAAATGTTCATAATCTAAGAGATTATGCATTTAATAAGCATAAACAAATTGATGATAAACCTTTTGGCGGCGGGCCTGGAATGATACTTAAACCAGAGCCTTTTTTTGAATGCATTGAAAAACTTATAGCTGAAAGAAAATATAACCATATAATATTTACTACGCCTAAGGGTAAAATTTATGATCAATCTTTAGCAAATAAATTTTCCTTAGCAGAAAATATAATTATAATTGCCGGGCACTATAAAGGAATTGATGATAGGGTAAGAGAAAAATTTGCAACAGATGAAGTTTCAATTGGAAATTTTGTTTTAAGTGGTGGAGAATTATTAGCTCTCGTTATTACTGATTCGGTTATTAGGTTAATTCCAGGAGCAATAGGTGATAGTGAATCTATGTTACACGATTCTTTTATGAATGGAGATATTGTTGAAGCTCCTTTTTATACGCGACCAGCTGAATATAAAAATATGAAAGTACCTGATATCTTGTTATCTGGTAATGATAAAAAAATTGTAGATTGGAAAGAAGAACAATCAAAAAGTTTAACAGAAAAGTGGAAAAAAATAAATAGTTTGGAGTAGAAATGGATAAGATTAAAGAGATAACCGCTGAACAGCAAAGAACCGATTTCCCGGATTTTAATTCAGGTGATAGAGTAAAAGTTCATGTAAGAGTTATTGAAGGTAATAAAGAAAGAATTCAGCCATTTGAAGGTGATGTGATTAGTGTAAGAGGCGATGGTAACAATAAAACTTTTACAGTAAGAAAAATTTCAAGTGGTGTTGGTGTCGAAAGAATATTTCCTTTTAATTCACCAAAAATTGCTAAAATTGACTTGCTAAAACAAGGTAAAGTTAGAAGAGCTAAACTTTATTATTTAAGAAATCTTTCAGGTAAAGCTGCTAGAATTAAAGCTAAAAATGTTAGATAACATTTAAGTTTATTAAAAGTCCGGTATATGCCGGACTTTTTTCATTTTAAAGAGAATAATATGAAACTGATTGTACCTAATAATATTTTTTCTACACTTTTGATTTTATCATTAGATGAAAATAAGCGACCTGATTTAGAAGTAAAAGAGTCTTCGTTAATTTCTGTAGATATTACTAACAACAACGATGGCGTAGTTGGATTAATTCCAACATTAGATATTATTAATAATAGAGACTTGTTCGTTTCATCAAAGGTGGGAATTTGTTTTGATGGTCCGCTTTCTAATACTTATATGTATTTTGGAAAGGATAAAAAATTAGAACAGTTCCTTTTACGTGGGGATATTTCTATTAATGAAGTTGTACTTGCAAAAATTGTAATGCAAGAAAGGTATGGAATTAGTCCGGATTTTACACTTGATACGGATGATGAAATTGATGAAAATAAAAATTATTTAATTTCCGGTAATAGTAATTGGAAAAATAAATTACATGAAAAAGGAATTAGTTTTAGTGAACAAGTTTCTGAATTGATTGATATTCCTTACCAAAATTTTGTCTTTGCTTCTCAAGATAAAAAGGCTATAGAAGAAATAAATGCAATGTTCAAAAATCCAAATAAAAAAATTGCAGAGCAATTAGAAATACTTTTAGCTAAAATTAATTTTTCCGAAGATGTAAATGAATTGGTAAGACACGAATTAGAAGCCATCTATTACAATACAAAAGTTTTTGAAAACGAATCTGTAAATGAATTACTAAAATTATGTTATTATCATCAAATTATTGGCGATATGTTTGATGTAAAATTTGTAGAATAACAAAAGCCACTTTTCAAAAGTGGCTTTTGTGTTTTGGGGAATATTAATAAATTGGAATAGTGAATTTTCCGTTATTAAATTTTAAGATAGATAAATATTGACTATCATTTTTAGGTTTCATTGTAAAATCTAAAGTTCCCGTTAAATTATTCGATTCGTTATAACCAGTAATATTTAATAAAACACTAAAATTATAATCATTTTTATCGCTAACTAAGACCATATCATCTTGTAAAATACTTACAGCAATGTCAATATTTTCTTCGTTATATTCACCAACTCCCGTAAAGTTATTTAATGTTATATCAATAAAATAAGTATCGTTTAACATAGATTTAATTGAAAGAGAGTTAGCATTTTTAAATGCAAAAACATTAGGATAATTAACAACTGAACTTGCAGTTAGTTTATAATCAGTTACATTATTATCAGTTAAAGTAATACTAAAATTTGATGTTGTAGGTTGAATGATTTTTTTACTGAGTTCGGTTTTATAATATTTATTACTAAATATAAACAATGCCTCATCATCTAATGCATATTCACTATTTGAAGTTGTAGTATTTGGAAAACTTGGTTGATAAGAATAAGATTCATACTTTATTTTATTTTTCTTAGCAAATAAAATTTTTCTTGTAATTTTTTCCTTATTGTTTTCTGTTAATAAATAATCAAAGCTTCCGGTTCTTAAATTAATTCCTAAGTCATAAACAGTTCCATCTTCAGTAATTTCAATTCCATTGTAGGAAAGTTTTGGACCATTTTCTAAATTTGTCGGTGCAGTATTATACCATACACCTACAATTCTTTTATCAATTTCATTGATAGCATTATTTTCAGTTAAGGATTCACAAGATAAGAGTAGTATGGATATAAATAACGAAGCTAAAATAACTTTTTTCATTTTTCTCCCATTATTTTATTGTCTATAATATTATAATTTACATAAAAACATCTCACTAATTAATATTAAAATATATAAAAAAGCAGATATAAAATTTTTAATAAATTCACTTGAAAAATATTGATATAAAAATTACATTTCTTTCTTTCGTTCGATATAAATCATAATTTACACTTTATACTAAGAGTTATGTTTAATATTATTAAAAACATAGTTCCTTTTTCCCCTATAACTTTTGATTTAAAAAAGACTACCAGAAAATATAAAATTTCGGAAAGTAATAGTCTCAGTATTATTTCTATAATTTACCAAATCAAATTAATAAATAAATATTACGGTGGTTATACTTAATTACAGAGAGGTAATAGAAAAGAAATCTATACTAAAAAATAACATCGAAATTTAATTTATTATGAGGGTAATTTTTATGAAAAAATCAAAAATCTTAATTGTTTTAGTTTTTTTTATTATATGTATATTTTATACTGCTTGTAGAGAAGATGTTGTTATGCCTATAGAAAAAAACAAATTATTAGGGAAAGTTTTAACAAATCAAATTTTTGAAACAATCACAGTAGGTTCAACTACTTCTAATAGTACTCTTACTCCAAATCCTTCTACGAATAATAAGCTTATCTTTACTGTTAATGGAAATGATTTTGGAAATGATATTGAGGCCGTTAATCTTAACTTAGTTAGTAATGGTGTAAATAATTCTTATTTACCAAGTAATATTTATCATCAAACCTCAACATCATATAAGATGAATGACACAAATAAGACTGTTAGTTTTCAAGAAGAAATAACAGCTATAGAAAGTGAAATTAGTATGTATGGTGAAGAAATTGTTTCTTTGAGAGGTGGTAAAGATAAACAAATTGATTGGAGTTCACTAACAGTGTCTCAAAAAAAACAAAAATTTATAGATTGGGGGTACGAAGTGAGAACTTTAGGAGAAAATGATATTGAAATAGCTAAAAGCTTTATTTCTAACAATAATACTCCAAAAATGATGATTAAAACTGTATTGGATATTTATACAAACCAACCTAAAAAAATAAAGGTTTATAGTGGAAATACTTTAATTTCAGAAGAAATAATTGAAGAAATATCCGGTGCAGAAAAAGTATATTCTAAAGTTTATGATAAAAGTGATAGAGCTATAAAAAATAATATTGTTATTGAAAGAAATATTGGAGAAGAAAATAGACATGAAAAATAAATATTTTTTATTAGTAACATTTGTAATAATATCTATTTTACCTTTAGATATTGTTGCTCAATATGGTAATATAACTATTAACTCATTTTCACCTGTGCAAGGTAATTTCGGAACTTCAGTTAAAATTAAGGGAAATCATTTTTTGGTAAATGATTTTTTCCGTGGCTCTGTTCCGAATTATTTAACTGTAAAATTTGGGAATTATGTTGCTCAAATAACTTCAGCAACTTCTACTCAAATAGTTGTTACAGTTCCTAATAATATTCCTAATGGTAATTACAACATTATTGTTATGCATCCTCAGGGATTTGCTGAAACATCTTGGACTTTTAAAGTAATAACTCAAACGGAGAATGTATCATATTTCCATGGATTTAATGATGGTAATTCTGCGTGGAGCTATGCAGAAGCATTATTCATGGAAGAATTTAATGCTAATCACTCAGTTAATAAATCATATGATGGTAAGATTGCAATTAATTCAGCAGCATCAAGTTATTATAATACACTTGTTCCATATGATAATACAGTAGTAATTGGGCATAGTATGGGAGGAGTTGTTGCCAGAGAAATGATAAGACAAAAAGGTAAAAATAATAGTAGAATAAAAGCCTTAATAACTGTGGGCTCTCCACACAAAGGTGCGCCTATTGCTAAGAATGCACGTGCTTATAATAATATTTCTAAGTTAATGAGAAATTGGACAAGTGATTTATTGAATCCATGGTTGGCAATTATTCCTTATGCTAATGCTTTTAATATTGCTTTTCAATTTTTATTTCCAATTGCAGACTTTGTTTACGATTATTTTGATCCTGCTAATATCCAGTCACCTGCTGCTATAGATTTAATTCCTAACAGTAGTTTTATGCAAACACTTAATTCTAATCCTGTTGCAACATTACCAGATGCAGTTTATACAATTTATGGTCACGAAGATTGGTATTCGCATTGGAGATTGGCTGATTGTTTTAATAATAACAAACAGCCAGAAACTGGTAACTATGTAAACTATCTTATTGATTTGATGAGATTTTATTTAGAGTATTATTTTATCTGCTATAATATTTCAAATAATTTTTATAACCTATATAAAAAGTACCTAAGAAATTGGAAGCATGAGAGAGCTTGGGAATTTTTCCAACTATCAGTTAGGTGGCGTGCAATAAGTAACAGCTTTATTTCTTCTGTTTATGCATTAAATACATTGCATCAAATTGAATGGAATAGATTTATGGTTGGAGAGTATATTGACTTTGAAAATAAAGATTGTGTAAATGATGCCTTTATACCAAAATATTCTCAGATACCTAATTTTGTTGAAGAGAAAAGAC
>PDWI01001001.1_pt1 | contig 45791 bp, 43 predicted proteins | sample 1430891 | NCBI WGS metagenome assembly PDWI01 (sample SAMN01162508, study PRJNA174530) | Oral metagenome, whole genome shotgun sequencing project. | biome: Marine environment; feature: Marine mammal; material: Swab sample of the gingival sulcus; isolation source: swab sample of gingival sulcus...
GAATTTCTATAAAACGCTGAGTGGCGCCGCGATTGGCGATGTGCTGACATCCATAATCGCGACTGCGGCGGAGGCAAATGTCAATCTGTTCGAGTATTTAACCGATTTACAGCGAAACCGGGAACAGGTCAAAGCGGATCCGGGGCAATGGCTACCATGGGTATACGCTAAGAGGGTGGCTGAAGCGAAGGCACAATAACCCGAATAAGTCACGCAAGGTTGCCGTAAGCTCACCATTTAGTGACCTGCCTATTGGACAGGTTGCATCATATAATCGATCATCCTGTGGCTCAACTTCCCGCCACTTAGCGTACTGATACCCAAGCCATCCATACCGGTAACCAATAACAATACCGGCAGTAGCATGCTGCACTTGGTTATAAGGGTCTCTTAAATTAGGCTTAAAGCCCGATGACCCTGAAATATTCCCAGCGAAATATGCTCCTGTACTGGACAGCTTTTTTATCATGGGTTTCCTGACAAGACTCAGTGCATTGTATATTGTTTCGCCATCATTTGTGGACGCAATAAACCTGTCGCCTTTGGTTCTTACACTAATTGCAAGTTTGCGTAGGATAACACCAGCCACTTCATACCATCGGCAAAATTGACCTGAACACGGGCATGCTGGCCCTGGCCTTCGCAGTTCATGATCACCCCCTCACCAAATTTGGCGTGCAACACGCGCTGCCCTAAACGAAACCCGTGATCATTTTGTTCCATTTGTGAAAACAGTGAGGAACTTGAATGATTGACGGGCACCGAAACGGAGCCTTTCAATCTCACCTCAGTCATGCACTCCGGTGGTATCTCGCGAACAAAACGTGAAGGGCTATGGTAGCGATCCTGTCCCCATAGTCTGCGGCTTTCGGCATAGCAAAGAATGAGTTTTTCCATTGCCCGTGTCATGCCGACATAGCAAAGGCGGCGTTCCTCTGCCAGCCTGCCAGGTTCCTCGGCTGACAAATCGTGTGGAAACAGTCCCTCCTCCATACCTACCATGAAGACCCGGGGAAACTCCAGTCCTTTGGCAGAGTGCAGCGTCATCAGTTGTATGCTGTCCTGATGCTGATCAGCTTGCGTATCCCCTGAGTCCAGGGCCGTTTGTGCGATAAAGGCAGCCAGTGGGGTGTCTTCCTCTTCAGGCTCAAAATCCCGCGTGGCGTTGACCAGTTCTTTTAGGTTCTCAACTTTGGTTTGTGCCCGCTCACCCTTTTCATTGCCGTGAAATTCCAGCAAGCGGCTGCCCGTCAGTACTTTTTTCATCAACTCGGACAGTGTCATTGACTCATTACCCCGAGCCAATGATTCAATCAGTTCAAGAAATTCTGCCACTGCATTTTTTGCACGTGCAGTCAGGGCACCGGCTGTAGTCATGTCAGTTGCCGCCTGCCACATGGAACAACCACTTTTTTGGGCGCGCGACCGGATTTTTTCGAGGGTTTTGTTACCAATTCCCCGGGGAGGGACGTTGATCACCCGTTCTAACGCTGCATCGTCATGCCGATACTGGACAAGGCGAAGATATGCCAGCGCATTCTTGATTTCAGCGCGATCATAGAACCGCAGGCCACCATAGACTCGATAGGGTAAACCATGTCGCAGCAGTGATTCCTCGATCATCCGTGATTGCGCGTTGGATCGGTACAGAATGGCTATTTCGGCATAGGCGCTACCATCGGTGTCGACAAAATCTTTGATTCGTTCACTGACATAGTTGGCTTCGTCCTGTTCATTGAATGCTGCGTACAGGTCAATGGCGTCTCCTTTTTTGCCGTCAGCCCACAGATGCTTGCCCAGGCGATCTGGATTTTGTGCTATCACGCCATTCGCTGCATTCAGAATCGTTTGGGTCGAGCGATAGTTCTGTTCCAGACGAACAATTCGGGTATGGTCGAAATCGTTTTGAAATTGTTGGATATTCTCGATTTTGGCACCACGCCAGCCATAAATCGACTGGTCGTCATCACCGACTACCGTGACCGGAATCCGCTCCCCCGCCAATACTCTTAACCAGGCATATTGAATGGTGTTGGTGTCTTGAAACTCGTCAACCAGTATATGCCTGAAACGGCGCTGATAATGATCCAGCAAGGTGGCGTTGTGTAACAATAATTCATGGCCCCGAAGCAAGAGTTCACCAAAGTCGGCCAAGCCGCCTCTCTGGCAATAGGTTTCATACTCGGTATAGATGCGGGTCATCACCTTATCGTAAAGGTCATCACCGTTAAGTGAATGCTGCGCTCGAATACCCTTATCTTTTGTACTATTGATAAAGCTTTGTGTTTGTTTGGCGGGCCATTTGGTTTCCTCCAGATCCAGTGCTTTTGACAGGCGCTTTACCAGGCGCAGTTGATCTTCCGAGTCGATTATCTGAAAGTTCTCGGGCAATTTGGCTTCGCGCCAATGTGCTCGCAAAAGTCGGTGAGCGATACTGTGAAAGGTGCCAAACCACAAACCTCTGGTATGGATTCCGAGCAGGGTTTCAATACGGCCGCGCATTTCTCTTGCCGCTTTATTGGTAAAGGTCACTGCCATTATGCTGCTGGGGGTCATTTTTTCGACTTGAATCAGCCATGCAATCCGGTGCACCAACACCCGGGTTTTGCCGCTGCCGGCTCCCGCCAGAACGAGCAGAGAATGGTTTGCCGCTGATACCGCTTCACGCTGGGCATCATTGAGGCCATCTAAAATAGCGGAGACATCCATTGGCAGGCATCCATGAATTGATCAGTACACATCGATCAGTGTGCTTTTTCGGCCTTTTCTGCGCACTCGATACATCTCGATGAGTAAGGACGAACACGCAAACGAGCCTCTGGAATCGGGTTACCGCAATCCAGACACTCCCCATACACTCCCTCATCGATGCGAATTAACGCCCGATTTATTTTGTTGATTTCATCCTCAACCTCACGCCCAATGGCACCAAGCACTTCTTCATTTTCCAATTCGATAGCTTGTTCAGCCGAGTCTTGATTCAGTGGTTGAGATATATCTTTTTTAATTTTTGCCAAGCGGATCTCCAGTTCGCCTCTGCGTGCCAGCAGATCCGCTTTTAAACGGGAAAAGTCAGACATTGTTTACCTCGGTTTGATGAAAACAAGCGTTTCAGAAGGCATTCCAATTTAACCTAACCACTCTGTCGGGTATTGATGGTAGTCAGTATTTTGCACAATCAAGCGGCTTTGCCACCTGATTCGCCATTTTACCAGACAATCGGCCAAAGCTTGTCAAGCCAACTGAATATCCGGGAGCAATTTGGTCAATGCCTGCCTTTCTTCTGCATAGTTGCCAGTCAACGCGAAGCCCAATAGGTTGTCATTGGTATCCTTGAACAGGCCCTTTATATTCTTGCCGTCTCCATCGAAAGACCAGGTACCTGTCTCGTTTGCAGGCGGTGGAGCTACGGCTATTGGGCAGATTGGCGTTTTTATCACCACAGGCATGGCTGAATATTTCACTTCAGTCCGTTGTCCGGTCAGTGTTTTCGCCAACGCTCTTGCTCCTGTCATAAGTGGCTGGACATACAACATCACTCGTCCCTCGACCTCTGCGCAATCACCCAGCGCATAGATGTCCGCGTGAGAAGTTTCCAAGGCGCGGTTAACCACTATTCCCTGATTACATTCCAATATATTCTTAACCAGTTGTGTTCTCGGTCGCAAGCCCACAGCCGAAATAACCATATCCGTTTCGATGATGGAGCCGTCACTTAAAGAAGCGCAGATTGCGCCATCTTTGTGGTTCACAGCGGTAACGGTTCGTTCCAGATGAAACCGGACATGCTCGCTTGCCAGTGCCGATTGCAGCGCGGTTGCACAAGGCGCCGGCAACAAGCCTGGTATGACCTGGTTCGACGGTGCCACAATCTCTACTTGGTAACCTCCGTTGCGCATATCATTGGCGAATTCGCAGCCAATCAAGCCGGCACCGAGAATCAGCACACGTTTTTTGTCCTCTAGGTTGTTGCGAAAATGTCGATAGTCCTGCAAGTCGTTAATAGAGCAGACCTGATCTGTCGCATCACCAGCCAATGCCAGTTGAACAACGTCCGCTCCCCAGGCGAGAATCAATTTGCTGTACACCAGGCTTTCACCGGCCAAAAACAGCCGATTCTGCTCTGGTGCTATGCCGGTTACGACGGTAAAAGTGCGAATGTCGACATTCAGTTGCTTGGCCATTTGGTCCGGCCCGCTCATAGACAAGTCGTCTGCCGTCTTGTCCCGGGAAAACGCGGTGGACAGCATTGGCTTTGAATAAGAGTGCCCGTCATCCGCCGTTACCATAACGATGGCTTGCGCTTTATCCAGTTTACGCAGTTCTCGTGCGAGCGTGTAGCCGGCAAGGCCTGTTCCCACAATTACAACGGGTGCTTGATTGGTTGATTTGCTCATTAGTCTATCTCGATCATTTCAAAGTCATCTTTCCCGACACCGCATTCAGGGCAAAGCCAGTCTTCAGGCACGTCAGCCCATGCTGTACCCGGCTCGATGCCATCTTCCGGCCACCCTTTAGACTCATCGTAGATAAAGCCACAGACAATACATTGCCATTTTTTCATTTCGCTCCTCACGGCTACTCAGTTAGCTATCCAGGTTCAATATTATGGGTGGCAGCTTATTCATGCCAATAGAACGCATTATATTGAGTTCGATCAACAAAGCCAGACTTCGCCGGTGTTTAGTTCAGTCTGTACCTTTTTACGCCATGGCGTATAATCACTGGCGTCAGCCAGTCAATGTTATTTGCTATTGTCGAATTATCAGGATAGAACCAGCGATATGTCAGATATTATCCCGCATATGACTCAGGTGTTACAGGAGGCCGATTGTCTGGCCACGGAAGAGCAGGTAGAACAAGCCATCGATACCATGGCCGGGGCGATCACCGACACCCTTTCAAACAGCGATCCTTTGCTGCTATGTACCATGAATGGTGGTCTGATCTTGACTGCCAAACTGTTGAGCCGATTGCGTTTTCCACTGCAGGTCGACTATATTCACGCCACCCGCTATCGCAACGAAACAACGGCGGGTGATATGCATTGGCGAGCCATGCCTGAACAGTCGTTAGAGCAGCGCAATGTGTTGATAATCGATGACATTCTCGATGTTGGGGTAACCTTGGCAGGTATCATCGCTTATTGCCGGAGTGCCGGTGTGCAGTCAGTGCGCTCCGCGGTACTGGTTGACAAAATACACAACAGAAAATTCGATAAAAGCTTGCAGGCAGACTTTTGCGGGTTGTATATCGAAGATCGGTATTTGTTTGGCTGTGGAATGGATTACCGGGGATATTGGCGCAACGTGCCGGGAATCTACGCGGTAAAAGGCCACTAGCACCCATGTTGTCGACAATCCGGGATGTCAATATTGATTCATTCAAGTGGAGTCGCTACCGTCGGCTGCTTGTGCATCGGATTCCGTCGGAGTGGCAAAGTTGGCTGCTTGACAGAGGCTCACTCACCCAGCGTTTGCTGCAACAATCACAGGGCCGGTTCAGTGTCGAAGTGCAACAACAGCGGTGGCAGCGCCCCGAGGCAAATGAGCGCAAATTGCTTGGCCTGGATAACAGATCCGTATCCTTGATTCGGGAGGTGAGATTGCTTGGCTCTGGTATCCCCTGGGTATTTGCCCGCAGCATCCTGCCAATCGCGACATTGACCGGTAAAGAGCGCTACCTTGGTAATTTGGGTAGCAAGCCCCTGGGTGCTTACCTGTTCAAGTCACGTTCGATGAAGCGGGGGCCAATCGAAGTCGGATATGGTTTCGACGACAGCGGCAAAGCGCTTTGGGCACGCCGATCCATTTTCTATTTGAATGGAAAAATGTTGCTTGTCTGTGAGTTTTTTTTGCCCGAGCTGACCACTATTGAAGCCCGGAAAACAGGCTGTCCACTATGAATGCAATTGAAACTGCTCAGCAAAAACGTGCTGTTTACACCGAGCTGATGCGGATAGATAAACCCATAGGTACTTTGTTGCTGCTCTGGCCGACACTCTGGGCGCTGTGGTTTGCAGCCGAAGGGTTTCCTTCGTTGAAGAATTTTGTCATTTTTTCTTTGGGCGTATTTTTGATGCGATCAGCCGGATGTGTCATCAATGACTATGCGGATCGTCATCTGGACAGGTATGTTGAACGGACTCGAAACCGTCCCCTCACATCTGGACGAATCAGTGAGAGGGAAGCCCTATGGCTGTTTTTTGTGCTGTGCTTTGGCGCGTTTTTGTTGGTTCTGATGACCAATCAGGCTACGCTGTTGCTTGCCTTTGGTGGTTTGTTGCTCGCTTTTGTCTATCCATTTATGAAACGTCATACCTATTTGCCTCAAGTGGTCTTGGGAGCCGCGTTTGCCTGGGCTGTGCCAATGGCCTTTATGGCACAGATCGAACAGCTAAATTCACTGACATGGCTGCTTTATCTCGCCACCGTCGTATGGACAATCGCCTACGATACCATCTATGCCATGGTCGATCGCGACGATGACGTTAAAATCGGTATCAAATCCACCGCCATCTTGTTTGGCCCAGCCGATAAAACGATTATTGCTGGGTTGCAGTCAATGACCATTGTGCTGTTAATGGTTGCCGGTTACCAGGTTCACTTTGGTAGCCTGTTTTTCATTGGTGTATTGGTGGCGGCAACGCTATTTGTCTACCAACAATATTTGATTCGCAATCGCGATAAAGCTAAGTGTTTTCAGGCATTTTTACATAATCATTATGTTGGGCTGGCGGTATTTTGTGGTCTGTTGTTCGAAACCTGGCCGGTGTGAAAGCCGTGAGTGTGCATGGGTAGTGCTAGATCGATTATTTTTCATCCTTTGTCATCTTTGTGTCACAATTTTCCGTTGTAATATAGTTGTAAATTAAATTCAGTGTTTCTGCCGGATTTAATCTGAATTACAACCGGGATGCCACAATGTCTGATAGAACCGTACTTATCGTAGACGACGAAACATCTATTCGCGAAATGATCGCCGTTGCCCTGGAAATGGCAGATTATCGCTGCCTTGAAGCCGAAAATGCGTTAGCGGCACATTCCATTATCATCGATCAGAAACCGGACTTGATCCTGCTTGACTGGATGCTGCCGGGAGCCACCGGTATCGAGCTGGCTCGTCGATTGAAACAGGATGAAAACACAGCTGAAATTCCGATCATCATGTTAACGGCCAAAGCGGAAGAAGATAACAAAATACAGGGGCTGGAAGTCGGTGCCGACGATTATATCACCAAACCCTTCTCGCCAAGGGAGCTGGTAGCGCGGTTGAAAGCCGTATTGCGGCGAACCACACCGCCAGGCGTAGAGAGTGTGATAGAAATAGATGGGTTGATGTTGGATCCGGTTTGTCATCGTGTTACCGCCAATGATAGGCCAATTGCAGTGGGGCCGACAGAGTACCGGCTGTTACAATTTTTTATGACGCATCAAGAGCGGGTTTACACGCGAAGTCAACTGTTGAACCAGGTATGGGGCGGCAACGTCTACGTCGAAGAACGTACCGTCGATGTCCATATCAGAAGGTTGAGAAAGGCGCTGGGTGAGCGATACGATCATTTGATTCAAACCGTTCGTGGTGCCGGTTATCGTTTTTCCACCAAGGCTGCCTGACTCTGGCCGACAAGGTTAACCGGGGTTTTGCCGAAATGAGAAAGCGCGGGTTACACTATGTGTTGCGGCTGACAATCGGGTTGGCTGTGTTGATTGCCATCGGGTTGCTAATCGGTCAATTTGTCTGGATCTTGTTTGCCGGCGTATTGGCTTATCTTGTCTGGACATTGATCCAGACTTTGCGCTTGCTGGCCTGGTTGAATCGTTCCGCCGAGCAGCTTGATCCGCCAGAAAGCTGGGGGCTATGGGGTGACTTGTTTGACGGTATACATAGGCTGCAGATTCGCCATCTGCGAGCTAACGAGCGTTTGCAGTCCTATATTCAGCGTATTCAGGAATCCGCAAACTCGCTGAAAGATGGAGTTATCATCACTGATGGCCTGGGTAGAATCGAGTGGTGGAATGCTGCCGCCAGCAGTCTACTTGGTTTTACATATCCCGCCGACAGGGGGCAACGGGTTTACAACCTGATTCGCCAGCCCGAATTCAAACGATACTACGCAAAAAAAGACTATAGGATACCCTTCGAGCAGCCTTCGTCTATCACCCCTCATATCCATTTGGAGTTTATGTTCTCCCTTTTTGGCGAGGAAAACAGATTGATTATCGTGCAGGATGTTACCCATATACACAACCTCGAGCAGATGAGAAAGGATTTTATCAGTAATGTCTCCCATGAATTGGTTACACCTTTGACCGTTATCAGTGGTTATCTCGAAACCATCAACGATAACAGTGAGCAATTACCTGAGAAGTGGCACCGGGCATTGCAAACTATGGCCCGGCAGTCGACCCGAATGGAAAGTCTGATCAGCGATTTGTTAATGCTTGCAAAGTTCGAGACCAGTGATGTTCGAAATAATCAAAAGCCTATCAATATGAAACAGGTCATTGAAGGTATTCGTCAGGATGCGCTGGCGATAAACCAGGAAAAGCGACATGGCATCGAGTTTACTGTAGAAGCCGGCGATATTATGGGGGATATGCAGCAGGTTCGGAGCGCCTTGTCAAATCTTGTGTTCAACGCCATCAAGTATACTCCTGCCGGAGGGCATATTGATATTCGGTGGATCAAAGAACTAAGTGGCGCCTGTTTTGCCGTGACAGATAACGGAGTGGGGTTCGACTCCCATCACATTCCCCGGCTCACCGAGCGGTTTTATCGGGTAGATCCAGGAAGAAACAGTAACGAAGGTGGCACAGGCTTGGGCCTGGCAATTGTCAAACACGTTTTGATAAACCATGATGGCGAGCTGAAAATCAGCAGTTTTCCAGGGCGGGGCAGCGAGTTCAGGTGTTACTTCCCGAATTCCCGGTATGTCGATGTCAGCCAGACACCAGTTGCTGTCTAGTGGACTCGGTACTCAACAATCCTGAACCGTCGCTTGTTCGCTAGGCCTGGGCTTTGCCAATTTTGTTTGTGTCTGGCTGGCTAGCTCAGGCTGATTTAACCGGCTGTCTCTTGCTCTTGCATTGCTTTGGTGCCAACCCAATAGGCGGTAGCACCGCAAACGGCGGCGGGCACAATAACCAGGTTAACCACCGGAATCATCGAACCGATAAAGACGGGCATGCCAAATCCCAGTGCCTGTCCTCGGTCTAAGGCCAGCTTGCGACGCATCACGCCAAACTTCTGGCGGTTGTTGTCCGAGGGGTAATCGACATATTGAATGGCCATCATCCAAGAAGAAAAAAGAAACCACAATACGGCGGCGAACAGATTGATTATGGGTATAAAACCAAGAACAAGCAGCCCGATGGCGCGAGGTAAATAATACAAGATTTTACTTGACTCCCGAAAAATGGCCTGGGGTATGGACGCCAGAACAGCCTGCCAGCCACCGGCCACTTCCGGCACCTGACCTGCCAGTTTTTTCTGCACCAGTTCGGATAAAATACCGTAAAACGGCGATCCAATCAGGTTAGCCGCCATAACGAAGCCATAAGCTAAAATCACCACAACCAGGGTGCCGTAGACAAGCCATAACAGCCAGCTGAGAAAAGCCAGCCACTCTGGTAGAAAACCCATAAACCAGTTTACCAATGATGAGTACACTTCACCGGCAAAATAGAAAAACAGTGCAAATACAGCGATATTCAGCAATAAAGGAGTGATCACAAACCAGCGAAACGCTGGCTCTTTTATCAGGCTCAAACCTTGTTTGAAGTAACCCGCGCCTTCAGTAAAACCCTTTCCCATTTGCTCTCTCCCGAGTAACCAATTCAATGTTTGGGAACACTTTCCGGACTTCCGCTAAAACTGAGCGGCGCACGTCATAAGTCGCCACTTGTTTTATCCGTGGTTGATGGCCCGCAGCGACCACTATTGGAAAAGACCGGCTACCTTGCTAGCCTCAACAAACTCTATGCTTTCGATAACACCATCCTCGAGATGGTAAACGGTCAGCTTACCTTGCTGATGATCAAACTGTGCCTTGAATTCAGCTTCGGTCGCCAGCATCAGTAAGTAGTTGTAGTCTTTCATTTTAGGTATTGCAAAGAGCTTGGTGACGATGCCCGGCATAGCGCTGATATCAGAAATATAACGGGCGTGATGCCTGTCCAAAAATATCTTGGGCTGCGTTGCCAAAAATTCGTTAACCACATCGGAGACCTCACGATCAAACGAGATTAGTATCAGTTTGTCGGTTTTGGTTATGGAGTGCGGGTTCTCGAATTGATCTTTGAGAGTCAGCTTCGGGAAGGGCTGCCCAGCGCCAGGCCCTGCATGCAGGGTTCCGCTGAGCAGAGTAAAAGAAAGAAGTAGTACAAGATGGATGGTTTTCATGGGTAACCTCTTAACTTTCGTGGTGATTCAGGTCGGGTTGTTGCAACCGCACAAGGTAAGGCGCGACATAATGCCACCTTTAGCCGGGCAGGATTAAAGCTGGTCGTTGTGTGCCATGCAAATCCTAGCTGTTTTTTTCTCCCTGATAAATCCGTACCGAATTAAACTCTTCAAACTCATTCAAATCTGGCCAGGTTCGGCAGCTGTAGACCTGATCCATCACATAACCCGGGTGATTCAGATCCTTGATACGCGAGTCTGCCAAGAGAACCTTGTCTGCCCGCGTTAACAGTATTTCCAGCCAGTGCATATTGTCCCTATCATACAATACATCGGCGGCGGTAATAACATCGATTTTCCGGAGCGCGTCAAAGTCAGATATTACAGACAACGAAACATTATTGAGCTGGGCGTTGGCGAGACAGGCATCGAGTGCCTGCGGGTCGATATCAAATGCTGTAACTGACTTCGCACCGGCCATTGCGGCGGCAATGGCGACAACACCGGAACCTGCGCCGAAATCGAGCACCTGTCGGTTGCGAACAAGCTGAGGGTGATGCAGCAAGTAGCTTGCCATCGCCTGCCCGCTGGCCCAACAGAATGACCAATAAGCAGGTTCTGCCACCACAGCTTGAGCGGTGTCATGGTCAAGCGGTCCTGGCAATTGTTCCGGGTCAAACAGGAATAACTTGATTGCCGGACACCCAGGTAAAACCGTTGTCGTTAAACCTGCATGGGGTAAAGTTTTTCTCAGGTTGTTCGTCATTCGATCGATGTTCATCCCAATTTTCACCGTATAGAGAACGACAAGTTCGGTTAAGGCTAAATAAATACTGTTCACATTTGAATTTGTCTTGTATTCTTAGCGACGGAAGCATAGTTCAGCCCCGCAATGGCGAACATAATAATCCTTCATTTCGCTGATTTGAAGGATATAACTATAAAAGAAAGAGTGTGAAAAAACGCTCACATTCTATTTATTTCAACTATCAAGGAATTCCCTATGGAAGATCTCGTCACCACTGGCCAAGGCAAAGTCGAAGAAATCACCGAATGGCTTATCAATATGGCTATGACCCATGGTCCAAATCTATTACTGGCGATTTTCACGCTGATTATTGGTATGTGGATCATCAATCGCCTGGTCAATGCACTGGATAAGGCGTTGGCATCAAAGGTTGAAGCTACCTTACTAAGTTTTTTGCATAGTTTGAGCTCAATCGGCCTGAAGCTAATGCTCATTATTTCCGTTGTATCCATGCTCGGGATACAGACCACCTCGTTCATCGCCGTGCTTGGTGCTGCCGGTTTGGCCGTTGGCTTGGCACTCCAGGGTAGCCTGGCAAACTTTGCCGGTGGCGCGCTCATACTGCTGTTTAAACCGTTCAAGGTTGGCGATGTGATCGAGGCCCAGGGGTATGCGGGAACCGTGCGCGAGATCCAGATATTCAACACCATCATTCTGACGCCAGACAATAGAAAAGTTATCATTCCGAACGGTGCGTTATCGAATGGTAGCTTGATCAACATCAGTGCCGAGCCGACTCGGCGTATAGAGCTGGTCTTTGGTATCGGTTACAACGATGATATTGACAAAGCGAAAGCGATTCTCAATCGGCTGGCAGAAGAAGATACACGCGTTCTTCAAACACCTGCACGCCAGATTGTCGTTGCGGAACTGGCTGATAGTTCAGTCAATTTCAAAGTACGACTCTGGGCAAACGCCGGCGATTACTGGGGTATCTATTTCGATATGACTGAAAACGTCAAGAAAGCATTCGACGCTGAAGGCATATCTATTCCATTCCCGCAACAAGATGTGCATATGCACAACGTTTCCTGATTGACAGGGTGAGAAATAAACGAGCTAGCTACGCGGCAGATGTGATCCATGCCGCGTGATGGCTAGCAAAAAAACGACACTCGAGCTAACAGGTTATACACTTTCTTATAACAAATCTTTGTATTCGTCTCGTGGCAACTAGACTAATCTAATAGTTGCTCACTGATGTTTCATTTGGAGGTTGCAGTAATGCCAGCTCAGCAACTCAAAGAATTTCTCGATACAAATAAAATCAAATACGTTTCGATCAAGCATTCGCCCGCTTACACGGCACAGGAAATTGCCAAGAAAGCCCATATTTGTGGCGATAAACTGGCCAAAACTGTCATTATTGATATTGATGGTCATATGGCTATGGTGGTTCTGCCAGCCTCTTACAGAATCCGTTGGGATCATTTTATGCGCGCGATGGGTACTGATTTTATCGAATTGGCCTACGAAGAAGAATTCCGGGATGCCTTTCCGGATTGTGAAGTTGGATCTATGCCACCATTTGGTAATCTGTTTGGCATGAATGTGTATATGTGTGACACTCTCTCCAATAACCCGGAAATCACCTTCAGTTCGGGTAGTCGGGGTGAGGTTATAAAAATGCAATACAGTGATTTTGCCGAATTGGTCAATCCGGTCATAATGACAGAGGGCTTTGCCAAGCCAGAGGCTAAAAAGAAAAAACTATCCTGGATGGAGCATAAAGTGAAAGCGCGGGAATACCTGCTGGACTAGACAATACCTGCTTTTCTATTGTTACCCGATTACCAGAAAATAAGTCCTGCCGTTGCGTTCTATGCGCAGTAATACCTGAGCTGACATTGCCGCAATTTTTTTAAATTCCCTCATATTTCTTATCCGGTATCGGTTAATGGAAACGATGATATCACCTTTTTCCAGACCCGCCGATTTGGCTGGGCCGGCTTCGATATCTGCAACAATCACAGCTACAGGCTGATCATCCTGTTTGCTGCCATAGTAGTTTTTGAATATCGCTCCCTGTAAAAGTGGATGAAACTCTTCGCCTTTTCGGGCATAGGAACCACGTTCACCCACTATGGCACGGATTTCAATGATGTTGCCGGAACGAAAAATCTTTAATCTCATTTCCGAACCGACTGGGGTAAGGCCAATTCGATTGTGCAAGTCAGCCGCATTGCGAATTTTCCTGCCATCGACCGATAACACCACATCACCCTGGCGAATGCCTGATTCTGCAGCCGATGTGCCTGGCGCGACTTTGACAACCAGTGCTCCCTCTGTCAAGGGTAAGCCAAAAGCTTCCGATAAATCAGCAGTAAGATTTTGGAATATCAGACCTAATTGGCCCCGTCTCACTTCTCCGAACGCCAGCAGTTGCAACATGACGTTGTGGGCAATTTCAGCGGGAATGGCAAAACCGATACCGACATTGCCACCGGCCGGGGCGATGATCGCGGAGTTGATGCCAATGAGTTCCCCTTTGAGGTTAACCAGTGCCCCTCCCGAATTTCCCGGGTTGATTGACGCATCGGTCTGAATGAAATCTTCGTAGCCGTAAATGCCCAAACCACTTCGCCCGAGGGCACTGACAATACCGGAAGTTACAGTTTGCCCCAGACCGAACGGATTGCCGATCGCCACGACGAAATCGCCGACCGCCAATGAGCTTGAATCGACCCATTTTACTTCAGTCAACTGCTCCGCCTTTATCTGAACCAAAGCGATATCGACCTGTCTGTCCGACCCCAGTAAAGTAGCCGCCAGGGTGCGTCCATCCTGCAGGGTGACTTCAATTTCATCGGCGCCATCGATAACATGATGATTGGTGAGAATTAACCCTTTTTCAGCATTTACGACAACGCCGGAACCGGCACTTTGGGTGCGACGTTTTGGCCTGCCCCCAAGCCTTGAACCTGGGTCGGGTAAGTGAAAGAAGTGTCGAAAAAAAGGGTCTTCCAGCAGAGGGTTGATTCGGCGAACATGGGTATAGGTGGCGATATTGACGACGGCAGGGGTAACTTTGCGAAGCATCGGCGACAGAGACGGCGTATCGTCGGAATGAGTGCCAAACAGCGATGCTGGCACACCAGCGTGGGAGGTTCCTGCCATGCAAAACCAGATGCAAGCCAGCCAGCTAATTACTGAGCGATTTACCACCAATTTCATCGTTGTTTCTCGTCAAAGATAAGTCCAGATACCAATCATACAGCCGGCCCTGAGCGCATAGTGACAAGCTGCTGTTTCCTTGTCGACTATGCCTTTTCATACGCCTTCCACTGCACATGGTATTACTATATGATTGGTCAGACAAACACAAAGAGGGAGTAACCTTGATGAATTCGCCCGTGCACGCAAGTGACTTGCCGGATAATCAATTCGATATCGGTATTGTAGGCGCTGGCATGGTTGGTTCGGCGCTTGCTTGCGGACTGGCTCGAGCCAACTATCGAGTCGTGGTGTTTGATCGGCAGCGGCCGCCACCGTTCGATCCGCAATCGCAGCCTGGCATTCGTGTTTCTGCTTTAAGTCTCGCCAGCCAAAAGATGCTGGCTGACTATGGTGCCTGGCAGTATATCGAGGCGATGCGAAGATGCCCTTATCGCCGACTCGCCGTCTGGGAGAAGTCGGCACCCCGTCTGCCGTTGCCGAAGCTGGGCGGGCATCGAGGAACCTTGTTTAACTGCAAGGATATTCATACGCCAGAACTCGGCTCCATTGTCGAAAACAATTTGACTCACCTGGCGCTGCACAAAGCGATGGAGTCATTGCCTGGCATTACTTCAATGTGCCCTGCCAACTTGGAAGATCTGAATTTTTCACCCGATACAGCCACTCTTACCCTGACACAGCATCCGCCGGTGACCATGAAGCTGGTGATAGGCGCAGATGGCGCCTTATCTCAAGTGCGCAAATGGGCAAATATCGATTTCAGCTCCGACCAATACGAGCAACAGGCCATGGTCATTACCGTGGAATATGCCGGCAAGCAACAGGATATAACCTGGCAAGAGTTCACACCAACCGGCCCGCTAGCCTTTTTGCCATTACCGGATGTGGCGGGCAAACATTATGCTTCGCTGGTCTGGTATAACACAGCGGACAACATAGATCGCCTGATGAAGCTTGGTGAGTCGCAATTGATCGGTCAAATCTGGCAGCACTATCCCGATTGCCTTCCTGCGGTGACCGGTATTGTCGATCGAGGGCGGTTTCCGTTAATCAAGCGACATGCTCAAACTTACTTTAGCAAGCGGGCCGTATTGGTCGGAGATGCCGCTCATACTATCAACCCACTGGCGGGCCAAGGCGTCAATCTGGGGTTTCAGGATGTGATGGCACTTGTGGCAATTCTTTCTCGCGACGGCAAACCGCTCGCCGATCCTGGAGAAGCGGTTCACCTTAGACGATATGAGTCTGAGCGGCGCCCGTTGAATGGCCAAATGATGCTGGCGATGGATCTGTTCTACCATGCTTTCAGCAATAACCATACGCCGCTCAAGTTGCTGCGCTATCTGGGCCTCAACCTGGCAGATAAGCTGCCTTTTGCCAAGCAGCAAGTGCTGCAATATGCCACAGGGATTAAATCACCTCCCAGATGGTTATTTCGTTAGCCGGTACTGCAAAAGCCTGTACTGAATCAAAGTGCAACAGGTTGCGAACCGGCACAATAGATGTTTTCGCTACTGCGATGACCAAAAATAGTTACAACACATATAACAGGTAAAACACTATGTCCGATACCCTGTTCAGCAAAATTATCAAGCGGGAAATTCCGGCGGATATTGTTTATGAAGACGAGCAATGTCTCGCGTTCAGAGACATTAATCCACAAGCACCTGTGCACCTGCTCATTATTCCCAAAAAAGCCATTGCAACCATCAATGACATCGAGGAGTCGGATCGGGAGATCATTGGCCAATTGTTTATTGCTACCAAACGAATCGCCAAGGATCAGGGGTTTGATAAAGAAGGCTACCGGGTAGTGATAAACTGCAATGATGATGGCGGCCAGGATGTGTATCACATACACCTGCACTTGCTGGCAGGAAAACCGCTTGGCTGGCCCCCGTATCGGGAAAGATAGACCGGCCGCCGACAAGCCGGGCTCAGCTAGAGTGAAATCTGACAACTAATGATCGTGAAGCGGCGCTATCGAAGGCTCAATCCGGGCTGAATGTCGAGCATAAGCGTTTCCTGCACCTCATCCCAAAGCAGGCCATACAGAGCGGTGATTTTGTGGTTCGGCTCGAAATGGATAAAAGGGGCACGTTGGTCACCCATTTTTTCGATAGCACTGCTGGCAGGAATCAGTGTTTGAAAGGCAAACCGGCTGTTTTTAAACAGAAATTTTTTTGCAATATCACGGTGCATAGTGCGTCGCAGGTCGATCTGGTTGAAAAACATTTTCATGGTAACAGGCGCATTCAACTTCTCTTTAGTAAACCTTTGTACCTGTTTGACGGTTCGCAGTGACAGTACAGTCGGAATGGCAGGTACCAGCAACAGGTCGACAACCCGAAGCAAACCGGAAATTGTCTCACTGAGCTGGGGCGGGCAGTCAACGATAACCAGGTCGTAATCATCGAGAACAGGTTTAAGAATTTCCCTGATAAATCTGGATGGCTTTTGTCTCGCCTTGCGTATCTGCTCATCCATCAAACGATAGCTGATGTCCGCAGGTAATACATGAAGATGACGGTAATCAGAGGCTTTGATCTGTCGGGTAATCGGGTGCTTGCCATTTGCCAGCCCGCTTACGCCACCTTTTATTTTATTCTTCACCCGCAAATAAAATGAGGTTGCGCCCTGTGGATCCATATCCCAAAGCAGGGTTTTGCAGCCACGGGAGGCGGCCACCGCGGCCAGGTTAACCGCGCTGGTGGTCTTGCCAACACCACCTTTGATATTGAATACGGCTACAATTTTGCTCATATTATTGGCTCACTTTTATCGCTGATAACGAGTCGATGACTTGTTTTACCTCGGGAGTGGCGAGTCGCGGAAACAGCTCGTTAAACTGGTTTTTCAACTCATCGTGACTACCGGTGATTCGCTCGCTCATCTGGCCAAGAAGCATAAAGGTGTCGGGGCCCACTGTTTTGTCCTTGGCAAGTTGTTCTGAAAACTGATGCATTTTTTCTTTCTGCACGGTGGTATCCTGAAAGTCACCCAATATCGACTGTAACTTTTTGATCATTTTAATCAACTTCAGGTAGTCTTTGCCGGCAAAAATATCGGTAAAGTATTCGAGCAAATAACGCAGTCGTTTAAAGTCCAGCCTTAACCTGTGAAAGGCTTCATCAGGAGAATCCGGGTCTAGTTCACTGCCGTCCTCGAGTAGTTTGGTGAAACACTTTCTAACTCTTTTGGCGGCGGCCTGATGAATAGTCACAGTTGAACGACTGTCACTCTGGTTATCGGACTCAGCCAGAAAGTGTTGCCAGGCGGTGATCAGTTTGTCGTAATCCGGGCTTTGCATATAGTCCAACAACACGCCAATCGCCGCTTTTCGCTTTTGGCGAATAAAGTCAACGAATGGCAACAGGCTTTGCGCATCAGAATCGTTTAATCGGCGCAGCCATTCTTCCAGCATCAGTTGATAAACATCCAGATCCCTGACGTCAGCGGTCAGTTTACCCAATGTTTTGAAAAAATCGTTGAATTCAAGCATCACCTGGGCGGGAATCAGTTTTTTGAACTCCTTCAACAAGGAACGGCATTTACGCAAGTTAACGCGGTATGCATGTAAAAACTCGGTATCTACATCTTTTATTGTACCTTTGGTATGGAGCACCATACCCTGAGTGGATTGCGCCAATAACATTTTTATAGCGGAAAGTGCCGGAAGATCCGCCTGGAGAGTGCAGGCTGCCAGAGTTTCTTGTGCTAGAAAAGCATCGAGCTGGGGATTCACTTTGCGAAAAAAGTTTTGATCTATGGTGCCTGGATGCTTGGCAAGTGTTTTTCTGACTTTGGTGGCATCGCGCTCAAAGCCAATAAGGGGGACAACCGAAATAAAAGTCGTAGCCTCGCTTGCGCCGTCACTATTGGGCCATCGACAGTAATCCATATTGACAATGACACGTGTCTTGCCTTTTTTGTTGAGCAAGCGAAATTGTCGGTTGGTCATGGTCAGGCGCAACCTGGCTTGTAGTTTCCAAAGATCACAGGTGTGCCTGACTAGATCAACCACCGCTTGCGCTCTAAAGCCAGAGTCGGGAGACGGAGTCAATTCCCAATAAAATCCGGGTTCAGCACTCGACACTGGTAAAAACCCGGATATTTGCTCCTCCGAAAAAACGAAAAGGTGATCGCTTTCATCGAGAGACAGGGTTAACAGCAAATGCGCGGATCGATGCGCAGGCATACCAAAAGCATCCAGTACAGTGGCTTGGTAGACTATGGGGTCAGTTGCTTCGATATGATAGTTACCAGCAAGAATGGCAGCCAGATCCACCGTTTTCTGGTCGGCCGTTGGATCATGACTGAATTGCAATGCGTCGCTATCCAGAAATGCAAAATCATCAAACTGATGCATAGGGTTGCTTACTCTATATTCATTTATGGCTTTGTATTCAATTAATATACGCTATTCAATTGTCGCTCGCTTCCGGAAAAGCAGAGTCCAGGACGACAAAAGAGCGACGTATCAAGAGGCCAGTATAGCAAAGGGCAAACACCTGTCGTTAGTTGGTAGCCAGTCCGGAAATATCGATGTGATGATAAACACAAAAAAGTTGCTAGTGAACACGGATTCCCTGTTTGAGGTGATTGGCTGGATAGCCTTATCGAGATTGCTTTTGTGGTTTTTTCCTGCGGACGGCGGCCCGTTGTTTTGCCGCTTTTTTCCGGGCTTCTTTGGCTGCCTGAAGGTTAGCGACCTCAACTAGCTCTTGCTCGATCATCTGCGGTGTTTCCAGGCTGATGGAGCCAATCGTACCTGTGCGTAGTTCGTTGATAAAAACCGTCGACACCCGTTCGAGGTCGACTTGTCCGCCAGCCCTCAGGCAGCCTCGTTGCCGACCGATTTGTTCGAGAAGTGTCAGTGGGTCGGTAGTGGTCGATGCCAGTTTATATCGCTCGGTCAGCAGAGAAAAATAGTGTGTTATCAAGTGCTCAGCCGCATAAAATGCGACATCATCATAATTGACGACGGTGTCCCTGATCGCGCCTGTTACCGCCAGCCTATAGCTACCATGTTCATTTTCTACTTTTGGCCAAAGAATGCCGGGGGTATCCAGCAGCGTGATACCGTTTTCCAGTTTGATACGCTGCTGACCCTTGGTGACGGCCGGTTCGTTGCCTGTTTTTGCGATGTGGCGCCCGGCCAGGTTGTTTATCAGTGTCGATTTACCTACATTTGGAATGCCTGTGATCATGGCGACAATAGTTTTTTCTTTGTTTGCCTTGTGTTGCGCCAGGTTGAAGCAAGCCTCAAAGATTCGCTGGCTTCTGTCCAGTTGCCGGTTATCGATGGCGAAGGCTTTGGTCTGGTTGTGATGATCAAAATAATCCTGCCACAACTGGGTGATTGCCGGGTCGGCAAGATCACTTTTGCTGATAAGTTTAAGGCTGGGTTTGTCTTCTCTCAGCTTTTCGATAAAGGGATTGGCGCTGCTGTAGGGGATACGCGCATCGAGCAACTCGATGATAATATCGACCTGGGGCAGCACCTTGGCCATTTCTTTACTGGCTTTGTGCATATGCCCTGGATACCAGTGTATCGACATTGTGAACTACTCTTTCAAGCGGGGTAATGGGTTGACGTGAAATAGTCTGAATCTGCAGTCTACCTGGTTTTTAGAAAAAAAGAAGTGGTTGTATTCCTTGGTCGTGTCAGGGGGATAGCTTTATAGCGCTGCAATCGTGGCTGATTGTTGCCGCAATAGCCGGGTCATTTCCATGGTACTCAAGGGTTTCGATAAATAGTAGCCCTGAATCAAGTCACAATTTGCCGCCTTCAGAAAATCAAACTGCGCTTTATTTTCAACGCCTTCGGCGACCACTTTCAGTTTCAGGGTTTGGGCAAGTGCGATTATCGCTTTGCATATCGCCGCATCCTGTTCACAGATATCGACATTCTGGACAAAAGACCGATCAATTTTCAGACTGGTTATTGGCAGATTCCGTAAATAGCTAAAGGACGAGTAACCTGTGCCAAAGTCGTCGACGGAAAGGTTTATACCCATCTGACTAAACTCTTCCAGCACACTCACCGAGGCTTGCATATTTTCAATGATTGAGCTTTCCGTCAGTTCAAGCTCTACCTGTTTGGCGGGTAAATCGGTAACGCTAAGTATGGTTGTAACACGCTGTATAATGTTTTCCTGCCGCAACTGGTAAGCGGATAAATTGATCGCGACGTTGATGGTGCCGATGCCTTGGTCAAACCATGTTCGCGCCTGTTGACATGCGGTCTCCATAACGTTGACTCCAATTTGCGTGATTAAACCGCTTTCTTCCGCAATATTGACAAAGTCAGTCGGATAAATCATACCTCGATTGGGGTGATTCCATCTGACCAGCGCCTCTACCGAATCGATGCGCAAGTTGTCGAGGCTCAGTTTGGGTTGATAATAAACCTCAAGTTGACCTTTTTTCAGCGCGTTTCTAAGGTCAGTTTCCAAATTGACCCTGAACTTGGAGATGTCTTTCAATTCCTTGCTGTAAAACTGGAAGTTGCTGCCACCGAGATACTTGGCTTGTCTCACCGCTATTCCGGCCTGTTTCAGTAATAGTTGAATTTCTCTGCCATCTCCTGGCAGTGTTGTGATGCCTATACTGGCCGATAGCAGTAACTCCTGATTGTCGATGCAGTAGGGTCGGGTGACTTCGCGTAATATTTCCCGTGCGAAGTGATCAATGTCGTCGCGGCGCTGACTGGGAAACAGGATCGCAAATTCATCATCACCAATGCGGGCGATAGTGTCAGCCTGATTCATCGATGCAGAAAGCCGAGAGGCGAAGTGTTTTAACAGTGTATCGGCATGTTCGTGGCCAAAATTCTGATTGATGTGTTTAAATCTGTCGATATCGACATATAACAATGCAAACTGAGCCAGGCCGTTTCTCGCACGAATCAGGGCATTGTGCATGCGATCCCGGAACAAGGTTCGGTTTGCCAGGCCGGTGAGTTCGTCGTAATTAAGCAGATAGCGCAGCTTGTCGTCGGCCTCTTTGTTGCTGGTTTGGTCGGAGACCAATCCGGCAAAGTAATGGGTTCCTGCGGATACGACATCGATAGTATTGACTTGGATGTGCACAGGAAAGTATTCACCATTCTTTCTTTTTTCAAATAATTCCGCTTCCCAATAGCCTGTTTGGGCAAGTTGTAAACGGGCCTGTTTGAATACTTTGCTTTTTTGTGGCGTCTGGCTGAGGTCAACCCAGTTTTTGCCAACCAGGTCTGAGTCTTCAAAGCCGGTGATTTTCTTGAACGCCTGGTTGATGGAAACCACCTGGAACTGGTCATTTAACACAAATATTCCTTCGCTGGTTTGATCGTAAACAGACTGCGTCAGTTGCAACTATTCTTCATGGTGACGTTGCTGGGTTATATCCCGGCGCGTACCCAGCATACGGAGAACTTGTCCTGATTTATCACGACTCACCGCTTTACCCTGGTCTTCTATCCATAACCAGGTGTTTTGTTCCTGATCGAAAACCCGGTAACTGACGTTGAAATGGCTCGATTTGTTATCCAGGTAATTGCCTATGGTTTCCTGAACCCGGGCGTAATCATCAGTGTGTACCTTGCAGCGCAGAAGCCGCAAATACTCTTTTGAAGAGTACTCCCTGGCATTGAAGATGCTGTTAAAGTTGGACTGATATAAAGTCTGGTTTGTCAAGTCCCAATCCCAAAGCCCCAGGTTCGATGCCTCGATAGCCAGGCTGAGACGGGTCTGGCTTCTTCCTAAAGCGTCACTGATGGATTGGCGCAGTTTGATTTGCTGGTTGAGCAATTCGTTGGTTTCGGAAAGTTCGCGGGTTCGTTCCTCGATATGTTGCCGGGTTTGGGATTCCAGGTTTAGTAATTTCTGTTCAATCTCTTGTCTCTTGCGGGTTTCTTCTTTTAACTGACCGGTCAGATAACGGATTTTTTTATGGGCACGGCTGAAAATATCAGTGATCTCGGTATGCATTAAAAAGCGATACCAGGGCTTGGCTTTGGCACTGTGGTAAATATAGGCGTTCAACAACAAAAGGGTGAAACCGGTCGCCACCCCGGTCATCAAGAGCCAGGGCTTTAATCCGGGTGCCAGTGAAAAATTCGCTACTAAAACAATGAACGGTACACTGATGACTAATAAGACCCGGTAAAGCCGTTGCAACACTATAAAATGTTTGTCCAGATCCGCGTCTGTCGATAGCCTGGCGGGAGCATTGTCTGCGGCCTGCTCGGGCGCAGAACTTTTGTTGCCAGACATTTTCATTCTATTTATCCTGAAGACGAACGCACATGGTGGAAATGTAAAAATATTAATCAGATTATATGAATAATTGGATTATGTTGATAACCCAAAAAAGCAAAAATATTTTTAGCCGGACGGTGTAACCAAAACCGGTTGCGCTCACTCACCCATCAGGCTTGACTAACGGCCGTTTTCAACGGAATACTCTGTATAGTCAAAGCTGGAAATGGGTAAAGTTGTTTATTGGTGAGCGAAGTGAGTAAAAAAAATGAAGAAAAAGTGTCCTATAAAGTTGATTCCGGTGGCTACCAAGGGGATGTACTTCAAAGGCTGGTAGAGTTATTGGCTATTGAACCGATTGGAGGGGATCACTTTCTCGGCCAGAGTGAAGACCTTGGTTTTAAAAATGTATTTGGCGGCCAAGTGCTGGGACAGGCAATGATGGCCGCCTACAAAACGGTGCTGGATCGGTTTGCCCATTCGATGCATGGGTATTTTTTGCGGGCGGGAAATGTCAATAAACCGATAGATTACAAGGTGGTTCGCACTCGTGATGGTGGCAGTTTTTGTGTCAGGCAAGTGGTCGCATTTCAAAAAGGCCAGGAATTATTCACTATGACGGCTTCTTTTCAAACAGAAGAAAGCGGAGCCAACCATCAGTTTGATATGCCTGAATCAGAATCTCCTGAGTCATTGTTCTCAGAGTTGCAATTGAGACGTATGGTTGTCGATCGAATTCCAGAGAAATTGCGTGATCACGCAACGCGTGAACGGCCAATTGAAATTCGTCCGATTAGCCCTATGAATCATTTCAAACCGGAAGCCCGAGAGCCTTTCAAGCAAAACTGGTTTCGAGCGGTTAGCGATTTACCGGATGATCTCGCGCTTCATCAATGTTTGTTTGCCTACGCTTCCGACTTTGGGCTGCTGGGTACCAGTATGTTGCCACACGAAATGAGTTACCTTACCAGTGGGGCGCAAGTGGCATCGCTTGATCATGCCATTTGGTTTCATCGCCCGTTTCGGATCGATGATTGGTTGTTGTACGATATGGATAGCCCGAGCGCATCTGGAGGTCGCGGACTCAATAGAGGAACTGTATACAGTCAAGGTGGTGAGCTGGTTGCATCTGTGTGTCAGGAGGCACTGATCCGGCGGCGTCCAACGTGATTCGCAAAGTGGCGTGAATGGGCCCAGGTGTCTTTCGCGATGACGGTAATAATAGATACCAGCCAGGGTTCTGGCCCATTTTCTCGGTAGTTTCAGGCGGGTCGTGTTTGCTTGGTTTTTAGCAAGTGCAGACCAGATGATTTCACCATCGGGATAATCCGGTTTCGGCCTTTGTTTTTTGCTTCATACAGGTTCATATCAGCCAGACGCAGCAGATCTTCGAGGTTTTCTGTTTGGCTAATGGAGCAAACCCCGGCGCTTATGCGAACCTCTATCCGTGTGTTGTTAAACGAGAAAAATTCTTTTTCTACATCGCTTCTCAGGCGCTCGGTCAGTGCCAGTGCCTGAACCAGAGTGGTTTCAGGCAGCATCATCAGGAACTCCTCGCCCCCCCATCGGCCAACCATGTCCATTTGCCTGGAGTGAGATTTTAACAAGCGGCCAAACCCCTTCAATACCTGGTCGCCCGCATCGTGGCCATAGTTGTCGTTGATCGACTTAAAGTGATCAATATCAATCAGGACAACCGAAAAATGGTGGCCATAGCGTTGAAAGCGTCGTTGCTCGGTTTGCAGGCAGTTTATCATCTCTCGTCGATTGGCTAGCCCGGTTAGCTCGTCGGTTTTGGAGGCGGTTTCGTGTTTTATTGCCAGTTGAATCAGCTCATTTCTGGTTCTGCGTCTGGAGTAGTCTAGAATATATGAGAAAGAGGTAACAAAACAAAAAGACGCCAAGAAGCGAAACTGGAAGTCTGCATTGTACTCGGTTGTGACAAATGGAAGTTCAGGAAAACGAAAAAACAGGACTATCAGAGCAGAGCAAGGGATTAGCACAATCAGGCCGGCTTGAAGACCAATCAGATAGAATATCAGTGGCGGGAAAATATAGAACCACAATGGGCCTGTATTGCTTTCACCGCCGGTGGCGGTTAGATAGAGAAACAGTAACGCTGCGAAGCCAACGCTGATAAAGCGGAATTTGTTGTCATTGCCGGTTTTCCTGAAGTAAACCGCATTCGCGAAAAACACCAAACCAAATAAATAAAGAATACAGCCATGCTGATAGTGCCCGGAATACACTGATTTGGTGCCAATGGCCAGAAGAAAAAACACGGCTGAATAGTTTATCCACATCAATATCTGAAGAATCCAGCTATCTTCATCGGACTGGATATAGCCAAAATGATCCTGGGTCGAGTTATTCATCAACGGCTCGCAGGATGATGTGGGTGCGTTTTTTTGCATTGAGATGCCAATACTCTTGCTGCTCTTGAAAACGGTAAATGCCCTAGTTTCTATATTAGTCTAGATAGAAAAGTGAGTTGTGTGAATAAAAAAGCTGAACTTTGTGATTTTGGTGGGACTGATCTGGCTACCAATGTCCAACGTCAATAACCTCCAGTTGCATAATGTGTTTTTTCATCTAATCACTATGGTTGAATTTAATCTCAGTGGTGGACAAGGCATTGTATGAGTTGAAAGAGCGTGGTAGAAATAAGGCAATGGTTGCTTTGGATAATTAGCTTAGTGGAAAGGAGATAAATTAGTAATGAGTACTATTCAAGAGGGTCGCCAAAGAAAGATGATCGGTGAATTGAGATCATTTATCAAAAAGGTATTGTCAGATCCTGACCTGGCCAAACAGTGTATGGATATTGCCAGGCGGCTAAAGGATGAGCCTGATGCCGAGAGCAAAATAGCCAGAGAAATTGGTGCCACGACGATGGTTCGTATTCCTGAGGAACACAGTGAAGCAGACAAATTGTTTTTGGAAATTATTTTTGAAGTGCTGGATGATGAAGCGGCGCTCTATTAGGTTTGGCCAAGCACATTGCCCCGGGTCTGGAGCAATGGGTAGTGATTATTTGGTCAAGGACTCTCCGGGTATGCCGTTGTTGGGTGCCTGAGGCAATCAGGCGCGAGCCTTTTCGATTGCCTCTTCCAGTGCCTTGAGGCACAAAGCGACGTTTTCGTTTCTGGCTCCGTAGCCCAGGAGTCCTATCCGCCAGGCATGGCCGGCGAATTTGCCCAGACCGGCTCCGATTTCAAGATTGTAGTGGTTCAGCAAATAACTTCGCACGGTGACATCATCGATGGCCTCCGGGATGTGTATCGTGTTGAGCTGAGGTAAACGTTCACCTTCAGGCACAATAAAGCTCAGGCCCATTTTTTCAAGCCCTGCCCTTAGTTTATTGTGCTGGTCAGCATGGCGCTGCCACACATTTTCAATCCCCTCTTCCCAGATCAGTAACAGTGCTTCATGTAGTGCGTAAAGTGCATTGACTGGAGCGGTGTGGTGGTAGGTGCGTTTACTATCACCATGCCAGTAAGACATCAGCAAGGTTTGATCCAAAAACCAGCTTTGCACTGGTGTTTTGCGGGCGTTGATTTTCGCCACCGCCTGGGTACTGAAACTGATTGGTGACAGGCCCGGAATACAGGACAGGCATTTCTGGCTGCCGGAGTAAATCGCATCGATTTGCCACTCGTCCACTTTTACCGGAATACCACCGAGTGAGGTGACCGCATCGACAATTGTCAGACAGTCATAGTCTTTAGCCAGTTTGCAGAGCGCCTCTGCGTCTGTCATCGCACCGGTTGAGGTTTCTGCGTGTACAAAGCTGACAATTCGGGTATCAGGGTTGGCTTCCAGGGTCTCTCGCAATCGGGCTTCCGGTATCGCCCGGCCCCATGGCACGTCAACCACGACTACCTCGGCACCAGAACGTTTGGCGTTTTCAAACATACGCTGGCCGAATACGCCATTGATGCAGACAATCACCTTGTCGCCGGGCTCGATCAGATTGACAAAGCAGGCTTCCATACCAGCGGAGCCAGGTGCAGATATGGCTAGGGTATGCTCGTTTTTTGTTTGAAATGTATACTGAAGCAGACCTTTTAGCTGATCCATCATCTGGATAAATTGTGGATCCAGGTGACCAATGGTTGGCCGGGCGAGCGCGTTCATGACTCTTGGCGGGGTATCTGTGGGTCCGGGCCCCATCAATGTGCGAGCCGGAGGATAAAATGACTGAAACTGGCTTGTGGTACTGGTTGACATAATTTGTTCTCGTACGTGTTAGGCGGATACCAGGCAATGCTGTGGTTTTAAGTGTTGACGACTTGAAAAGAAGGCACAAGTTACAATGCCAAGAGAATTTAATCAATTGCAAGATGGCAAATAGACCCAGGATTGACTTAGCCAGTGGTTGCCTGCAGTGGTGGCACACCGATCTGATTGCAAATTGCCTTTAAATCCGCCAGTTCCAGTTGAATATGGGTTTCCCGGGAGATTGTGTGCTGTTCATCCAGGATGTCTTTGAGTATAGTCTCCGTGGTCAGCGGGTTGGCCAAAACGACCCGAAAGACGACACAGCGGTCGCCACCATATTTTGCCGGATTCAGCCGGGTTCGAGAAACGAAGGCTTTGCCTCTTTCCCTCTGGGTCTTTTGAATGCGCTTGGTTATCCGGCCCAGGACCAGGTTGATTTTTCTGCGCAGGTCTGGCGAGGCGTGTTCCAGAGCGATTCTGGCGTATTCAGGGCAGTAACGATAAGTTAGGATATTCAGCTCAGGGGGGGTGATCAGCTCAAAATCAGGCTTGTTTATGATCATCTCGGCGTAGAGTCGGGCTTTTTCGATTCCCTGGTCGACCAATATTTCATAGCCTTCACGGCCAAGCACTTTCAGTCCGGAGTGAATAAGCATGGCCATACCCGGCCGAGAACCCTCCAGCGTGGTGCTGCCCAGGTCTTTGGAGCCTTTTCTGACAATGTACTGTGCGTGATGTTCAATGGCAGTCACACTGCTAGGGTTTTTCAGCAGTAGAATCCCTGCCCCTATCGGGATATAGAGCTGCTTGTGAGCATCGATAGTGACTGAATCAGCTTGCTCGATACCTTTTAGCAAGTGCTTGTGTTTGCGAGAGAACAGGGTTGGTCCTCCCCAGGCGGCATCGACATGAAAAAATGCTTTGAACTCACGCGCGACATCCGCAACATCTTCGAGAGGGTCGATATTGCCAGTCTCGGTAGTGCCTGCGATGCCGACAATACCCATCACTTTAATTTTGTTTTTTCTCAGCTCGATGCACTGTTCCCGAAGTGCGTCCACATCCATTTTATTGGCGCTTGTCGTGGTAACGGGAATGATAAAGTCATGACCAATACCAAGCAGGTCAGCCGCTTTTTTCAGCGAGTAATGGCCGCGATCTGAAACCAAGGCCGCCGCGCCCTGATACCCGTAATACTGCATGGCCCTGAAAATCCCTTCGCGATTGACGCCCTTGAAATTGGCTTCTGCTGGAAAGGCCAGGTTGCGAGCAACCCAAAGCGCCGTAATATTGGCGATGGTGCCACCTGAGCACATGCAGCCGAGAGCATTGTTTGAATCGTGCATCCAGGTCCGATAGAAGGCGCCGTCCTGCTGATAGACAAGCCGGTGTAACATCCCCAGTACTTGCCGTTCAAGTGGCGTAAAGGCTTTCGATGTTTCGGTTTTGACAAGATTTTGATTCAGCGCAATCATGATCTTGGATAACGGCAACATAAAGGGTGGAATGGCCGATGTCATGTGACCGATAAAGCTGGGTGCAGCGGTATGTACGGACTGGGCAACCAGCTTGTCGAGCAAAAACTGCGCTTGTTCGGATACGAAAATTGGCTTTTCAGGAATGTGGTAGTCAGAAAAATCTTTTTCGACTTCGGTAAGGTCTTTTTCGACGGCCACGATGTGTTCTTGCAAGAATCCGGCGAGGTTTTGTGAAATAAAGCGCTCGATTTGACCGAGCGTCGAATTGGGTGCCTCGGGAACAGTAAAAACCCGGTACATGGATTCCAGGTTTGCCTGAGCTGGTTTACAAATTTTTGCCATGATCTCTCGTATGCTGCCGGAAGCTGATCTTGACCTCCTCAAGCAGCGTTGCCCTTGCGAAAGTCGGCTAGTATAAACGCATGTTTAATGAATAACCAGTCATACATTCGTTTCTACCTGAACAATTACAGTATCGAAATAAATCATTGCTTCTTGCCGGATTTGCGCAACATTAAGCGCTTTAATTCGCCTTGCCTTGTGTGTTCTCGTGTTCTGCTTGATCTATGGGGCGTGTGGGCCGCCGATAGTGGTTCGAGTCACGATATAACGATGGGTTGAACGCAAGTTCGCCAGCATTGAGCAGCGTGTCGACAGTGTTCGCCAGGTTCAATTGCCTCTTTCGTCTCGTAATATGGTGGCTAATCTGGGATCTGGCCGCGTGGAATGGTTTATTGATATAGGCTTTATTCAGTTCCCAGAATCGGTTTATTTCCGCTTCCGTGGCCGCAGGTGATGCCAAGAAATCCCGAAATGTCTGAGCTTTGACATGGTTGTTGTCTATTTCATCGGTCAATGCTTGGTAGGCCGCAATATCGAGTAGCAAGCGCGTCCTAGCATCAGTCTTATCAATATGTTTTTCGAGTTCGATGGCAAGCTCATTCGGTAGCTCGCCAAGGGTGTAATTTTTCTCAAATAGCGTGAACAGGTGATTTTCGTGGTTCGGGCCAGGCGCTTTTTTTTGCATCAGGCTCGTGGTCAGGGCGCCGCTGACAAAGGCGAAAAATGCAATGAGTAATCGGCTTTTTAATGCGTTTTTAGGGTGTTTCATCGGTTTAATATGGTCAGCCGTATACTGAAAATGATGCAATCTATCATTCTGCAATTACTTCTCGAATTTGGGGTGCTGGGATCACAGTATAAAGGGTAGATGGGCTCTCGAAAACTGCTGCCGGTTTTTAGCGGCCGATAAAACCGGTGCCCGTTGTCTGGACGAAGAGGCAATCTGAAGTAAACTTAAGTATACAGAGGATTGGTTTGATTGACCTCAGTGTTGTTGCGACGGGTAGGTTTGTCGTTGATTCCAAAAAAGGATGGCAAAACAGGTGAATAACCCCAAAACAGTGTTGGTGGTGGACGGTAGTCATATTTCCAGGCTAATGCTCCGGGCCATTATTGAAAACTACCATGGCGATTGGCAAGTGATGGAGGCTGATGAGGCGGCGGAGGCCCGGAGGATAGCTGAGAGTAACGCGATTGATTTTATTGTTCTCGATTTCACTATGCCGGGAATAGACGATTTGAGTGTCGCAGCCATGTTAAAACACAGCTGCCCACAAGCGAAGATGGCACTGCTTACTGGTCATTTGCAGGAGGGGGTGAGAGTAAAAGCTGAAAACGAAGGTGCGCTTTTTATTCCCCGGCCGGTTTCGGAGGAAAAAATACTCAGTTTTATTGCCAGTTCATAACGTGGTTACGTTAATCGGCCATGGCCAGTTTTTTCTTCAGGCTCGTCATCACGTCGTTGACCGACGCGGGGCTTGACATATCTGCGATCAAAGCTTGGCTGTGTTCTTCTGCCGTCAGAGGTTGCTGTGTCAAGAGTTGCTTGTTCAGCACCGGCAAAGTGGCTTCGGAAGCGTCCTGGCCGGTTTTCTGGCGTTGTTTTAGCCACTCTCGAATGGTGTTTTCATCCGTTTGACAAGAGATCAGAATGCTGGGTACGCCATTTTCCTCGGCGACTCGCTGGCAGCTATCCCGTTGCCACTTTTGCAGATTGGCGGCATCGATATAAACTGAATAGTCTGATTTCAAAACAGTCTGGGCCAAGTCGTACAGACGTCGATAGGTGGCTTGTGTCGCCTCTTTGGTATAGATGCCGGCATCGAGTTCAGACTGGCTCGATTGGTTGGCCGCCAGGTTGAACATTCTTTTTCTTTCTACGTCTGAACGTATATGTATCACAGCGAAATTTTCGATCAATGCGTTGCCTAGGGTTGATTTGCCGGCACCGGAAACCCCGTGGCCAATTAGGCAGAGCCGACTGGGTATCAGGGCGTAGGACTCCGCCAGATCCGCATATTGAGTATAGGTGGCGAGCCATTCAGCCTGCCGGGCTTCATCCATACCTGGTGCCGCGCCTGTGAACAATGCAATTTTGGCTCTTACCATAGCCCGATAGGCCAGATAAAAATGTAGCAGGGTCAAACCATCATAGTCTCCGGTGATGGCGATATAGTGGTTTAACAGGATATGGCTGAAACCCTCCAATCCTCTGTTCTGAAGATCCATCAAGATAAAAGCCAGGTCACAGATCGTGTCGATCCAGCGAAAGTCATCGTTAAACTCGATGCAATCAAATAGGACGACTTGGTTCTGGTACAGGGTAATATTACCCAGGTGAATATCACCATGACATTCTCGAATAAAGCCTTCGGCCTTGCGCTTTGCAAAGACCGGTTGTAACCGGTCAAATGTCGACTTTGCCCAGGCTTCCAGGTTTTCCAGTTGCTTGAGCAAGGCCGGCTGATCGATCATCTGCCGAATTTGCTCAAAGTTTTGCGCTACCGGTGCATAAACCTGGGCCGGGGTACCAAACCGGCTGTCGACTGGCGCTGACTCGATATTCAGGTGAAATTGGGCAATTAGCTGGCCGAGTTCGGTGATATGCGCAGCAGTGATTTTTTGTTCGGCTTGCAGTTTGTCCAATAAACCCTCCTGCGGGAACTGCTTCATTTTGATGGCATAGTCCAGAACCGGGCCCTGTCCATTGATAGTCGGAGCCTCAGGTGTACCGTTAATGGTGACCAGGTTAAGATAGAGATCCGGTGCCAGGCGCTGATTCAGCCTGAGCTCTTCTTGGCAAAAATGGTGACGCTTGTTTAGCGTAGTGAAGTCCAGAAAACCGAAATCCACCGGTTTCTTTATTTTGTAGACATAGTCTCCGGTTAAAATGACCCAGGAAATATGAGTCTCGATTAACTGGAACGAATCTATCCTGTGGTCGTACAATTCGGCTGATTGCAACGCTGTGATTAGTTCTGTGCTCACCCTGGACTCCTTTTCATTGTCGTGGCACCAATCATAGCGATTATTGTTTTTGATAGAAAGTCGTTTGTCCGAGGGTACAAACACGAAAGAAAAAAGAGGTGGCAGTATGGCACAACAGGGAAAGTCGGAGAAACCGGCTCGTTCGATGGGCAAGGCTTCGACGTCAGCCAGTAAAGGCAGGAGACAGCCGGCAAGAAGCGCAAAAAAAACGGCAAAACGAAGCACAAAAAACAACGCACAAAAACGTAAAAAACCGAGCCAAGGCGGGGCCAAAAAGCCGAGGGCAACAGCCGGCAGTGCGGTAAAACGCACCAAGCGCAGACGGTCCGGTTTTCTGATCAAGCTGTTTGTGCTGGGCTTGGTTGTTTTCTGTACATGGCTGGTGTATCTGGATGCCGTTGTTCGCGACAAATTTGAAGGCAAGATGTGGGCAATACCCGCATCGGTATTTGCCCGGCCGCTTGACTTGTATGAAGGTGCTGCATTGAGTCCGGATTTACTGGAGTTTGAATTGCAGGCGTTAGGTTATCGGCCAGAATCGAATCTTGTCGAATCCGGCCAATATACCCGACAGGGCGGGCGTTTTGCTATCGCTATCCGGCCGTTTCAATTCGCCGAAGAGTGGATGCCGGCCAGAAGTGTTCGCTTGCGCATTCAGGGTGATACGGTGAAAAGCCTGCGCCAGATAACCGGTCAACCTTTGGATCTGGTGAGGCTCGAGCCGCTAAAAATTGGCGGTATTTATCCGCGCCAGAAAGAAGATCGGATTTTGGTCAAGCTGGATCAGGTACCAGAGTCGCTGATTGCGGCACTTACCACGATCGAGGACAAGCGTTTTTGGCAACATCACGGTATCGCTCCATTATCGATCATGCGGGCGCTATGGGTGAACGTTTCGGCTGGCAAGGTCAAGCAGGGTGGCAGTACGCTTACCCAGCAATTGGTCAAGAATTTCTATCTCGATAGCCGTCGTACCCTGTTGCGCAAAGTTCAAGAGGCGTTGATGGCGGTATTGCTTGAGTTACACTACAGCAAAGAGCAGATTCTCGAAGCCTATATCAATGAGATATATCTGGGGCAAAGTGGTAACCGTGCGATTCACGGTTTTGCGATGGGCAGCCAGTTTTACTTTGCAAAATCCTTGCAAAATCTGAATCAAGCCGAGATCGCGTTGTTGGTTGCCATGGTCAAAGGGCCAAGCTATTACAACCCTCGCAGAAATCAGCAGCGGGCGCTCAAACGTCGTAATCTGGTGTTGGAGGAAATGGCCAAGGCCGGGGCAATTGATTCGCGGGCAGCGAGAAAATTTGCGCGTTTATCGCTCAAGATAGCGGCCAAACCGTCATTTTCCGAGAATCTTTATCCCGCTTTTCTGGATCTGGTCAAGCGCCAATTACATTTGGAGTATAAACAGGAAGACCTGGAATCAGAAGGCTTGCGTATTTTCACGACGCTCGATCCTCAGGTACAGCACCAGGTCGAAGTATCGGTGAGACGCACTATGACCAGCCTGGATGATTCAGGCGCCAAGAAGTTACAGGCGGCCATGGTTGTTACCGGGGCGGAAAGTGGCGAGGTCAAGGCCATTGTCGGCGACCGCAATCCTCGCTATGCCGGGTTCAATCGCGCTTTGGATGCACAGCGACCGATTGGCTCACTGATCAAGCCCGCGGTGTATTTAACCGCATTGCAGCAGGAAGCACTTTATAACCTCAATACCCTTATATCGGATCAACCGATTACCATAGAGTTGGACAATAAAACTATCTGGACTCCTCAGAACTTCAAAAAACGTTCTTTTGGTGAGGTATCCTTGCATTATGCATTGTCTCGTTCGCTGAATATAGCAACGGCCAGGCTGGGCTTGTCGTTGGGAATAGGTAGCGTTATCGACACGCTTAGGCGATTGGGGGTCGATACCGAGTTGCCGCGTTATCCTTCGTTGTTTTTGGGCGCGGTCGCCATGTCTCCTTATCAGGTGACCAAAATGTATCAGAGTATTGCGACCTCCGGCTTTAGTGTGCCCGTTAGAAGTATTCGCGCGGTTACCATGCCGGATGGCCAGGTCTTGTCACGTTATGCCATCGAGGTGGCACAAAAAATAGACCCCGAACAGATGCACCTGATGCACTATATGTTACAGGAAGTGATGCGCGAGGGTACCGGCAAGTCAGCTTATTCGACACTGCCGGCCAGCTTGTCCGTGGCGGGAAAAACAGGCACGACCAATGACTACCGTGACAGTTGGTTTGCCGGGATGACTGGCGATTACCTGGGGGTAGCCTGGATAGGTCGGGATGATAACCGGTCAACCGCCTTGACCGGTGCCAACGGGGCACTGAAGCTGTGGGCCAATACCCTGGGTCAATTGCCTCAACGGCCCTTTTCGCCGGTGGTGCCAAGTGGAGTTGAATACTACTGGGTGGTCGATGGCAAGCAAGTACTAACGGATCAAGGCTGTGCAGGTGCGCGTTATTTGCCTTTTATTCAGGGTACCGAGCCGAAGCAAAAGCAGGGGTGTCTGTCCGGTATCGGTAAATTTGGTCGGTGGTTTGAGTCGATATTTGATTAATTGACCAAGGCTAAAATGATATAGAGGGTGCCATATAATGACAAACAGCGGAGAGCAGGAAGTATGATTGCAAAACCAAGGAACTGGATCGTTTTTATCTATGCCCTGATTGTTGCGGGTTGCGCGGTTCAGTATCCAAAACAGGAGGCGGAAGTGGTTGTCGCACCGCCAGAATCGACCCAAAAGGTGCCGAGTGCGGTTTACCCGGAAAAAAAACCGGCTCCCGAGCCAAGGCAGCATCAGGTGCCTTTGTCCCAAGCGGCAGAGAACCTGCTAAAACAGGCACGCCAAGAAAACAGGGCGGGAAACTGGCAGTCTGCTTTGACCAAAGCGGAGCGGGCGCAACGACTATCACCTAAATCGCCCGGGGTATATCAGGTGCTGGCTGAAATTTGGCAGCGTCAAAAAAAAACCTACAAGGCCGAGCAGTTTTACCGGAAAGCGATCAGTCTTGCCGGTCGCAATAAACGACTATTGTCAGAGTTATGGCAAGCTGTCGCTGTGATCCTGCAAAACAGCGGCAATATCGAAGGAGCGGCAAGAGCAAGAAAACGCGCCCACTCGATGCGCTAGAAATACTAAACGGAAACGCTAGCCAACAGCGTCGAAAGTGCTAAGCAAGCGTACTGACCAGGAGTACTAGCGACAAGCGCTAACCTGAATTACTAACTAGAGCTGAGTGAAGACCTTTTCGGCGGCATCCAGTGTTTTTTCAATGATGGTTTGAGTATGCGCCGATGAAACGAAGCCTGCTTCATAGGCGGATGGCGCCAGATACACGCCGTTTTCCAGCATGCCATGATAGAACTTGCGGAATTTTTCGTGATCACACCGGGTCACTTGTTGCAATCTGGTGACTTTCGCTTCCGAGGTAAAGAAGAAACCGAACATGCCACCGACTTGATTGGCGGTCAGCGCACAGCCAGCCGCCGCCGCGCGTTCTTTCAGGCCGGCGACAAGTGTTGCGGTGGTGTGGTTGAGCATGTCAAAAAACCCGGGTTTGCTGATTTCGCTTAGCATGGTCAGCCCGGCCCGCATCGCAAGCGGATTCCCGGATAGTGTCCCGGCTTGATAGACTGGGCCGAGTGGTGCAATCTGCTGCATTATCGCCTGTTTGCCGCCGAAAGCACCGACGGGTAAACCGGCACCGATGACTTTCCCTAGCGTGGTCAGGTCTGGTTCAACCTGGTAAAGGCTTTGCGCACCACCCAATGCTGTTCTAAAGCCGGTCATGACCTCGTCAAATATCAGTACCGTGCCATATTGGTCACATACTTTGCGTAGCGTTTCCAGAAAGCCCGGAACTGGTGGTATGCAGTTCATATTGCCGGCCACCGGTTCGACAATAATGGCGGCGATTTGCTCGCCACACGCGGCAAATGCCTGTTTGACGTTGTCCGCATCGTTAAATGTCAGTGTCAGCGTGTGCTTGGCAAAAGCTTCAGGTACGCCGGGCGAATTGGGCACACCCAGGGTGAGTACGCCTGATCCGGCTTTGACCAGTAACGAATCTGAATGGCCGTGGTAGCAGCCTTCAAATTTAACAATTTTATCCCGGCCAGTGTAACCGCGAGCCAGTCGAATCGCACTCATTGTCGCTTCTGTACCTGAGTTGACCATTCTGACCAGTTCAATCGACGGTACCAGTTCGCAGATTTTTTGCGCCATTTCGATTTCGATTTCGGTTGGTGCGCCGAAGCCCAGGCCGCTTTTCAATTGATCGGCCACGGCGGCTAACACCGCTTCGTTGGCATGCCCCAGAATCATCGGCCCCCATGACCCTACATAGTCAATATAGCGATTGCCATCTGCATCAATCAGCTCTGCGCCTTGACCACTATTAAAGAAAACGGGTGTACCACCGACACCTTTGAAGGCGCGAACCGGTGAGTTGACACCACCTGGAATATATCGCTGTGCGCAAGAAAACAGGTCTTCTGATCGTGACATAGGAGTTCCCAGCTAGGTGAATGGTCAAGTTATGCCGGTACAGCTCAGTGTTATCCGTTGCCGGCGTTTTGAATCGGTTTAAACGGTTGTGTTTTCGTTCAAAAAGGCTTTACCACGGCCAATATCACTGCACTAATTAGGATAAGAGTCGGCACTTCGTTAAGCCAGCGATAGAAGACATGCGACCTTTGGTTTTTGTCCTCGGCAAACAGGCGTAGCAGCTTGCCGCAGTAAAAATGGTAGCCAATTAAAAGGGCGACAAGCAACAGCTTTATATGGAGCCAGCCTTGAATCAAATAATAATCTGGATAGAGTGCGATTAACCAGCTTCCAAAAAGAACCGTTGCCAGCATCGCGGGAGTGGTAATTCCGCGATAAAGTCTGCGTTCCATTACCTTGAATTGCTCTTGAGTCGCTTTGTCTTGACTTGCCGCGTGGTATACAAATAACCGAGGCAGATAAAAAAGACCGGCAAACCAGCAGACTACCGAAATGATATGAAACGCTTTTAACCAGAACATAGAACGCCTATTTATTAAATGATTGATACCGGATGATCAAGTATTCCGAGCGAATTTACTTTTTGTATTGGTAATAACTGTCAATATCCTGGCGCGTCAACACGCCAAGCACGGTTTTTATCATTGGGGCTGAAGTTCTTTCAACATAAAGTGCTTCGGCGCCGGTTTCCTGGAAGCGGTCGACTGCTTCCTTCAATGTTGCCTGGAAATAAATTGAGCGAATGTCTTTGCGTTGTGCAGGAATGGTCATCAAGTCAATTTCCTGTTCGGGGTCGCCGCCGTTAAATTCCAATACATGGCGTGCCAGATCCACCGCCGGCAACAAGGAAGCGGGTCTGCCATCGATTTCAACGATAATCCATTTGGGTTCGGTGGTTAGCAATTCTTCGGCTGCGGACAGGGAGAGCAATCGGTTGGCACGCTTTTGATTTCGCTCCATGACGGCACCTACACCTACCCGTTGTAATGCGTTAAACACCGGATCGTTGCGGAAACTGAGGCCCTGAGACTGAAGGACGGTAAGGAACACCGACTTTTGCTTAAACAGCTCTGCGGAAATGGTGCTGGATACCACGATGGTAAGCATGGCCGGCAATATAATATTGGGGTTTTGGGTTAGCTCCAGAAGAGCGAGCAACGCTGAAAAAGGTGCTTGTAGACAGGCTCCCATCATCGATGCCATGCCTATCATGGCGTAAAATCCGGTAGAGGAGGGTGTGTCCGGCCAGGCCATATTGGCGATAATGCCGCAGGCACCACCCAGGGTGGCACCGATAAACAGGGTTGGGCCGACCAGTCCGCTTGGCATGCCGAGTCCGACTGCGATGGCGGTAACCAGCAGTTTTGCGATAGCCACACTTACCAGGACTCCCAGGGCGATTTCGTTGGCTATCACCTGGTTCACTGTATCATAGCCGACGCCCATGATCTGAGGATAAAATATCGCAACCGCACCGGTAAGCAGTCCCGCGACAGCTATACGAAGTACAATGTTTCGGTGCGAATAGCGCATATACACTTTGATTAATTGTATAAAGGATGCAGAAGCGATTCCGATGGCCAGCCCGGTCAAGATGATAAATGGAATTTCTGTCACCGACTGAGTTTCCATTTCGGGGACGATAAACGCGGGTTCACTGCCGTAAAACGATTGCGTGATAATCGCCGCAGAGACAGAAGCGATAATAATCGGAGTGAAGCTCGTTATCACGAAGTCCATCAGTACTACTTCCATTGCGAAGATGACTCCCGCAATGGGCGTGTTGAACGAGGCTGAAATGGCGGCCGCTGTGCCACAGGCCACCAAGGTTCGGATACTGTTGTTGGGCAGTTTCATATATTGTCCCATCAGGCTGCCGCAGGCAGAACCCAAATGAACGACAGGCCCCTCCCTGCCTGCCGATTGGCCGGAAATAATAGAAACAGTGCCGGCAAAAAACTGTACCATCATGCTCTTGAAGCTGATATATCCCTGGTGATTGCTGAGCCGATCCATGACATGGGCAATGCCCACCTTGCGGTCGCCAATATGCATGGCATAAAGAAACAGACCCAGAACCAGCGCCCCGGCCACGGGTAAAGTGGCTTTCTGAATACGAGAAAGCGTCTCAAAGTGTTCTGGGTTTCGGTCGGGAATCAGAAAATAAAGTGGTATTTCAATCGCGTGTCGAAACAGTACGATGATAAAGGCAGTAATCGTACCTGCAAAGAAGCCGATAAGTGACATTTGCAGCAGGGCATCCGTACCGGCAAGTGGTCGACGGATAAATCGTACATAAAGGTCAAACAGGCGCATAATGGTTCGATCAGTCTGCAGGTGGCCGGATTGGGCGGTTTGTCTTCACGGTGAGTGGCGGAGTCAATGACTTTTCACATTCCCGAGGATTGTAATCTAAATAACATTTCATTTTTTGCTGCAAGACAATGATTGATTGATTAATTCTACATAGATCGTAGACTTGTACTCTGACAACTTAATTTTAGCTATATGACTTGTCAGTCATATTTGTTTCTGCAAGATCATGGCGTCAGCCTGGGGAATGTAAACGATGAATGAACAGACGAGTGGTCAGACAAAAACAACAGTGAGTCAGACGAAAATAAAAGTAGGGGTGGTCGGCGGCACCGGCTATACCGGAGTGGAATTGATTCGGTTGCTTTCTGTTCATCCCGGAGTGGAAATCGCTGCTGTGACCTCTCGGTCTGAAAAAGGTTCGATTGTGTCGGATATGTACCCTAACCTGCGCGGCTATGTCGATCAGCCGTTTCGAGAGCCGGATGTCGATCTGTTAAAGCGGTGTGATTTGGTATTCTTCGCCACTCCTAACGGTGTCGCAATGAACAGTGTGCCGGTATTACTCGAGGCCGGCGTGAAAGTGATTGACCTGGCAGCAGACTTCCGAATCAAAGATGTGACTGTCTGGCAACAATGGTACGGGATGAAGCATGCCTGTCCGGAACTGCTCGAGCAGGCTGTTTATGGCTTACCCGAGGTTGCCCGGGAGCAAATAGCCGGAGCGAATCTGGTGGCTAATCCCGGATGTTATCCAACGGCTGTTCAGCTAGGTTTCTTGCCACTCATTCATGCAGATGCCATTGATTTAAGCAGGTTGATCGCCGATGCCAAATCCGGGGTAAGTGGTGCTGGCAGGCAGGCGAATGTAGGCTCGTTGTTTTCGGAGGCCGGTGAGAGTTTCAAAGCCTATGCCGCGTCCGGCCACCGGCACTTGCCCGAAATCAGCCAAGGTCTGTCGCTTGCTGCCGGAGCCAGGGTGGGGTTAACCTTTGTGCCGCATCTGGTGCCGATGATTCGGGGTATCGAGGCGACGTTGTATGCCGACTGCGCCATCGAGCTGGAACAGGCCCAGTCTCTGTACCTCAATGCGTATAAGGATGAACCTTTTGTCGATGTGCTCGATATGCGAGATCACCCGACAACCCGTTCGGTCAAAGGCTCGAATATGTGCAGAATTGCTTTGCATCAGCAGCCTGCCAGCAAAGTGATCGTTGTTTCGTCAGTGATTGACAATCTGGTCAAGGGGGCGGCTGGGCAGGCGGTTCAAAATATGAATATTATGGTTGGTTTTGCTGAAACGGCAGGGCTTTCCGCGCCTGCATTTATGCCATGACCTTTATCTGATCAAACTAACTCAAAGAGTATTTAAGCAAACTATACTGGGATGACGAAATTGGACAATTCGGATAAGTTGGTTTTGGTGCCCTATGTTCGAGGCTATCGGCTGCGGCGATTGTTGTTGTTGATTGTGTGTTCAAGTTTGAGTCTGGTGATTGGCTTTGGTTTCGGTTTCCGGTGGTTCCAGGCTGGTTATGCGGCGGTCAATGCTGAAAATGCCGAACTGAGGGAAAATTTGGCCCGGTTCGAGAGTAAAGCCTCTGAATTGGGGAAAAAGCTTGCCGTGCTGGAACGGGGGCGTGATATCGATACCCAGATGAAGAAAAATATCAGTCAAACAATTCAGTCGCTGGAATCAACTATTATTGAATTGAAGCAAGATGTTTCTTTCTATAAAAGTATCATGGCACCGTCAGCGGCAAGTAAAGGTCTGACAGTACAAAAGTTGGCTGTTCAGCCGGGGAGTATCAAGGGACGATACAACTATAAGCTGGTATTGGCTCAGGTTGCCAACAACAAGCAATATGTCAAAGGCGTGGTAGCGGTCAACTTTATCGGGCGAGTCGGAGACCAAAAGAAAATTTTTGCTCTGAAGGAAATATCGGATGTCGCCGATTTGGGAATTAAATTTCGGTTTCGGTATTTTCAAAATATACAAGGTGAACTGATGCTGCCTGATGGATTCGTGCCGGAAAAAATTCAAATTGTGGTTCAATCAAAAGGCAAGAAAGCGGCGCGACTTGAAGAAACTTTTCTGTGGACAGGCAGTGGGGATGTAAGTCATGTGGAATAAAAAGGCTAAGGTAAAAAAATCGACAAACCATTATGATACCTTGATTTCCAGTACCACCCACGTGATGGGCGATGTACATTTTTCTGGCGGCCTGCATATTGATGGAAAGGTGAAAGGGACGATAAAGGGTGTGGAGAGTGAGGAGGCAGTCGTGCGAATCAGCGATGTAGGCGAAGTGAAGGGTGACGTGATTGCTCCACATATTATTGTCAACGGCACTGTCCACGGTGATGTCTACGCCTCAAAGCACATAGAGCTTGCTTCCGAAGCGTCGATCGATGGCAATGTCTACTATCAGCTGATTGAAATGGCGATGGGAGCCGAGGTAAACGGCAAGTTGGTTCATCAAAAAGATGCTGCCGCTTCTGCTTATGATGGCAATGACAAGCCTGCCGATAGTGAAAAGCCTGTTGCCGGGGAACAGTCGATAGTAGCTGACAAGGCGGACTCTGTCCAAACTGACGTCCAACAGCTACAAGGCTCGGTAAAATGAAAATCTGGGGTGATAATACCGGTTTGAGTCGATGCCTATCAGGGTCGGGAAGGAATAAATGTTGTCTTTGATTCCCCGTTCTTATGGTGATTAATAGTTGACTGTATTGGTTGGTTAATTGGATAATGGCACACTATGTTGGTTTCCGGAGTGCATATATGTCTGTGGTTCAGTCCCACGTGCCATCCCCGCTGATATTCTCCGATGGTGCTGTGGCCAAAGTGAAGCAGTTGATTGAAGAAGAGGGCAATTCGGAGCTAAGGTTACGCGTGTTCATCACCGGTGGCGGGTGCTCTGGTTTTCAGTATGGGTTCAGCTTTGATGATCAAAAGGCCGAGGACGATACGGAGGTTGAGCGTGATGGCGTCAAGTTGATCGTTGACTCGTTAAGCTTCCCCTATCTGGCGGGCTCGGAAGTGGACTATGAAGAGGGGCTGCAGGGCTCTCGTTTTGTTGTAAAAAACCCGAATGCGACCGCGACCTGCGGCTGCGGTTCGAGTTTTTCCATTTAACAGTGGGCTTCCGGTTCGGTTCAGCTTTTACGTGGGTCGTGTGTTTGGGCTAAATTGAAGAGGGGTGAGTCCGCTGCTTCCCGCGTGAATTGACCCCAGGATACAGTTATGTGAGGCTCCGGTTACACTGGCTGCGCTTGAATAGAGCGAGTTCAGTGTGCGGTGTGCAAACCAGGCGAATCCCATCGCTTCAACCCAATCTGCCGGTAGCCCAAAGTCATCGGATCGTTTAATCTTCATCGTTTTGTTTTTTCGTTGGGCGTATGCCTCTATCCGCTTTATTAGGTAAGCGTTTTTTGCGCCACCCCCGCAAACTATCAGTGTGGTTGCCTGAGTGTGCCGGATTATGCTGTTCACAATCGATTGTGCCGTCAGCTCGGTCAAAGTGCATTGAATGTCCTGTGGCGTGACCGTGCCGGCGTTCCCGCCCCGTTCAAAAAGAGTTATCCTGTCGTCGAGCCAGTGCCGGTTAAATCGTTCCCTGCCGGTGCTCTTTGGCGGTGGCAGCTCAAAATAGCTATCACTGAGAAAATTGCTCAGTAATTCCGGGATAACCTTGCCTGAAGCTGCCCAGGCCCCGTTCTTGTCGTAACGGAGTTGTTTATGGTGATCGATCCAGTGATCCAGAAGCACATTGCCCGGGCCTGTGTCGTAGCCAACCAATTGCTTGTTAGTATCGATCAATGCGGAAATATTGGCCATGCCGCCAATATTGATAACACACAAGGATTTTGCCTGTTTCAATAGATAAGCTTTATGAAAGAGTGGCAGCAGCGGAGCGCCTTGTCCGCCTGCAGCCAGATCTCTTTGTCTGAAATCGGCGACAGTCAGGATTCCCGTTTGTTCCGCGATAGTATGTGGATCGCCAATTTGAATGCTAAAGCGAGGGCTGGAGTCCGGTGAGTGCCGGATAGTTTGTCCGTGGCTGCCGATGGCAGTAATTTGTTTGCGCCTGATTCCTGAACAGTCAAGTAAGTCTTGGGCTGCTTGTGCAAAAAGTTGTCCCAGTTTTCTATCCAGAGTCTTGGTTCTGTATAGCTCGTTTTTCCCGGGCGAACAAAGCGATACGATTTCTTGTTTTAGATCAGCTTCGATTGTATGGCTGCGAGCCCCGACCAGTCTGCAGGAGTCAGCAGATATATCAACGATAACGGCGTCGACAGCGTCCAGGCTGGTGCCTGACATTAAGCCGATATATAACTGCGGGGATAAAGTTTTCCGCACGAGTTTACGGGTTCAGCGCCAGCTGAGAGGGTTTTGCTAGAGAGTCAAGTTTTGCCAGATGCTTGGCTGTCTGGCTCCGAAAACTGCCTATTTCGTTTCTTGGAATGGAGCCGGCTTTGGGCAGACTGACCGTAACTGGATTTTTGTGCTGACCATTCACCCGGAACTCGTAGTGCAGGTGTGATCCGGTGGCTAAACCGGTACTGCCTACATAGCCAATGACTTGCCCTTGCTTGACTCGTTTGCCTGACCTGATGCCTTTGCCATATTTGTGCATATGGGCATAAAGTGTTGTGTATTTATGCCCGTGCCGAAGTATGACGGTTTTACCATAGCCACCTTTTCTTCCTGCGAAGATGACTTTGCCATCCCCGGTTGCACGGATAGGCGTGCCGCGTGATGCGGCATAGTCAGTTCCTTTGTGAGCCCTGATTTTGTGTAAAACAGGATGTTTGCGTCTAAGTGAGAAATGAGAGGAAATGCGAGCAAACTCAATTGGGTTGCGTAAAAACGCGCCTTTCATGCTGCTGCCGTTCGGCGTATAGTAAGATTCCCGCCCGTCTTGGTGTTTATAGAGTACAGCCTTGTGTGTTTTTTGGCGATTGGTAAAGCTTGCCGCCAGAATTTTTCCATTGCCTATTTTTTCACCATTGAGCGAAAGTGCCTCATATACCAAGCTGAACCGGTCGCCCACCCGAATATCCTGAACAAAATCGATATCCCAGCCAAAAATGCTGGCGAGTTGCATAGTGAGAGACTCACTGAGTCCGGCGGCTTTGCCTGCCAGGAAAAGCGATGAGCGGATTTTGCCTTCGGCATAAGCTATATCGATGTCTGGAGTGATACGCAGCGTTTTGGATTGATATAAGCCTTTGTCGTTTCGATATACAAGAAATGTTTCGAGCCTGTTTCGCTTGAGTCTGATTTTTACCGGGACACCTTCGCCGTCATCGACAAACTCGAGGGTTTCGCCCGGATAAATTCGTGTAAGTGCCCTATTTCCTTGGTCGTCCCCGAGCACTTTGTAAAGATATTTGGCGGTGTAACCTGCCCTGGCAAATACATGCGTCAGTGTGTCGCCACGCTTGACTTTGATCGCTCGCCATTGTTCAGGCTTCGCTTCATTCGATCGAACTGCCTCCGCCGTATTGCTGGCCTGATGGCTCTGGTAATCGCTATGACCTTGCACGGTGCTGGTCAATGTATCTAGTTTTGCTGCAGTGGCGGTTGGCTCAGATGCGGGTTCAGAAAAAAAAGTAGTGGTTTTGTTTGCTTCAGCGTTACGAGCAGGACTGAAGGCAAATCCGGCCGAAACGACGAGCGCGATACCGGCGGCCGCAACCAAATGTAATTTTGGGAATTTATTCAACACAATTAGCCTTTAACATATAAAACTTATCTTATTACTTTAAGTATAGGTTATACCTGCGTATTTTTTCAAAAGATAAAACAACAAACAGGCACGCTGATACTGCCAAAAGCTGATATAATCGCGCAGCCCTGCTGGCAGCATAGGTTATTTGCAGTCGTATTTCTGTAAAATGACAAGCTTTGCAAGTAGATAAATGTCGCCATAGTCTATCAAACGTTTCGAGGAAGTACAGATGAGATCTGTGAATGAGTCCCTGGCTCTGATAAAAAGAGGGGCTGACGAGGTTATCGTCGAAGAAGAATTGCGGGCTAAGTTGGAGGTGGGTAAAAACCTGGTTGTCAAAGCGGGTTTTGACCCTACCGCGCCTGATTTGCATCTTGGGCATACCGTTGTAATCAATAAGCTGAAACAGTTTCAGGATCTGGGCCATCAAGTGGTTTTTTTGATTGGTGATTTTACCGGCATGATAGGTGATCCGACGGGTAAAAGTGCGACCCGGCCTCCGTTAACCCGGGAGCAGGTGTTGGCAAATGCTGGAACATATAAAGCGCAGGTATTCAAGATCCTCAATCCGGAAAAAACCCAGATTCGGTTTAACTCTGAATGGATGTCTCGATTAAGTGCTCAGGATATGATCAAGCTCGCAGGGCAGTATACAGTAGCCAGGATGTTGGAGCGAGACGACTTCAGTAAGCGGTTTAAGTCTGAGCAGTCTATCGCTATTCATGAGTTTCTTTATCCTTTGGTGCAAGGTTATGACTCGGTTGCATTGAGCGCGGACGTGGAGCTGGGCGGTACCGATCAAAAGTTTAACCTGCTGATGGGCAGGACGCTACAGAAGCAGTTTGATCAGTCTCCTCAGACAATTATTACCATGCCCATCCTTGAGGGCTTGGATGGCGTTCAGAAGATGTCGAAGTCTTTAGGTAATTATGTGGGACTCGATGATGCGCCAGGCGAGATGTACGCCAAACTTTTGTCATTGCCTGATGAATTGATATGGCGCTATTTTGAGTTGTTGAGTTCAAGGTCGATGGCTGAGATTGACTCGTTGCGGGCCGAAGTGTCGGCAGGGCGGAATCCGCAAGAAGTCAAAGTGCTGTTTGCCGAAGAGATGATTGAGCGTTTCCATGGGACTGATGCCGCGAGAACTGCCAAAAGCTCCGCCGGGAACAGAATACAGCTTGGCGAGATACCGGATAACGTTCCGGAGGTGGCGATTGAATTTGGCGAGGCGGATTGCTTGCCGATTGCCACGGTTCTTCGCCTGGCTGGATTGGTTAAAAACAGTGCGGCAGCGAAAGATATGCTGAAACGAAAAGCTGTCTACGTTGATCAAAAGCCGGTCGAGAGCAGTTTTATGATGCAAAAAAGCGATGCATTTATCATTCAGGCGGGCAAGAAAAAAATAGCGAAAGTGAGGGTGCAAAGTTAAATTCAAGGTTTTTTCAACAAACCCACTGACGGTTCAAGTTGGGAAGTTATGATTTTTGTTTTTTTTGAGTCTGTATGGTGTTGTGGCTGGTGGAAGGGGTTGGTGGTGTGTTTGAGATAGGGAAT
>PDWI01001002.1_pt1 | contig 45758 bp, 34 predicted proteins | sample 1430891 | NCBI WGS metagenome assembly PDWI01 (sample SAMN01162508, study PRJNA174530) | Oral metagenome, whole genome shotgun sequencing project. | biome: Marine environment; feature: Marine mammal; material: Swab sample of the gingival sulcus; isolation source: swab sample of gingival sulcus...
ATACATCCGCCCTGTTATATGCTCAACGGCCCCTTTAGCAGTTGTCGGCTTATCAATAGGCATTTTATAGATATTGTAAATCCGATTGGCGGAACCACCACTGGTACCCTCCAGATAACTCACTTCATTCACATAAATATGACCACTGACCGCCACGGGTGGTATACGAACACCAGTGAAGTAAGGAATATCGATATCGACAACAATATTGTCTAGTGCCGTTTTAGGCGTTGTGGTAGCGGTATTCAGCCAGCCGGACTGATAGTCGAAAGGCAGATCACCTCTTGTGTTACCTGTCACCCGGGACTGTACAAACCGATTAGCCTCGACGTAGAGATAGTCATTTTTAACAGCAGCTAGGGAAAGATACCAAGAAACCGGAACATTATCCGCGTTGTTCATCAAATCCGTACCATTACCATTGTCATAAACCTTGACACCGGTATTGCCGGTCAGCTTTAGAATCATGGCATTTTTGGGTACATGCAGAGAGAACCCTAACATATCATAGTTGCCAGTGCCGGAGGCGTCCTGAGTATCCAGATTATAGTTAATCAACAAATAGCTGGTATCGCCCGCCGCCAGATGATGAACCGTACCCGGCATATTATACAGGTTATTGAAAATACCCGATCCACCTCTATGACCACCGTTAAAGGCAATCTGATGATGGAATGCATCGTAAGGCGCAGGATAGGCTACTCCTGACACCGCAGTAATGCTACCGTCCGCGACAGCGTAGGCATAAATAGTCGTATCACCTTCTTTAGCCATATAGATGGTGGAATCATTTCCGGCAAGATAATGATAGGAACCGTCTGTGCTACTAATGGCCTCACAACTAGTCAGTTCCGGGTTACAAAGTTTCAGACTTTTACTGACAGCAGCCAGCGTACTGTCATCATAAGCACCCAGCTCATTCAGCAGCACACCCTGAACTGCTCCGTTGGCATCAACGATGGTGCTGATCATACGCCCGGTTACTACAGCGCTGTCCTTGATGCGCACTACAATTGGCAGTTGCTTTTTCTTGCCCTCGGTTTCACCCAAGAGCAAATCCGGCAACTTATCAAACGCTTTCAGTTGCACATAGGAGTTGTCAATATCAGATTCGGTAGTGTGTAACTTATATTCACCACTGATAACTTTAACCCCCTGTGCCTTCATTGCCGCTGTCAGCTGAGAACTCTGAAAAATCGTGTATTCGACATTGGTGTTCCGAGCATCAAAACGCTTCAGGACGCTGTCGGTATAAAAGGTATATTCCTTCGGTGGATCATCATTGGTCTGACGTATTTCACTGGACGCACTCTGGTCTAGGAATACCCCGTACTCACGCTTTAGATAGACTGTTTGATCGCCCTGCTTCGCACCACTCATAACAAAAACCTTGTCACTCAGGATCACACCCTGCTTGATGACAACCTGATTGGTATTTTTATTGTCATCGTTAGGGTCGTAGCGAACAATCTGGTAGGAACCAGTAACATTCGGGTTGGCTACCCGGTAAAACTGATAATCAAAGGCAGGTTCGGCTTGCAATGTCACAGCCACAGTGACGGCAACCGTGCCGGTACCATCACTGACATCAACCGTTATCGTATCCGCACCGATGTAATTGGCCGCCTGATAGCTGATAGTGCCTGAATCATCGATGGTCGCGGTACCTCGGATCGGTTGAACGGAGATAGCATAGGTCAAATTATCACCATCCGCATCGCTAACATTAACGCCATAGGTGGTCGCTTTACCGGACTGCACCGTAAACTGATTAGAACCTGCAACCGGTAGCGAATTTGCCGAAGTGTTATCACTGTTACCACAGGCAGCAAGCGTTAACATCGCTGCCATCAGGACGGGTATCCTGAGTGAGAATAAACAAGCTAAACCTTTAGATTTCATGACATTGTACTCTTATAGGATCATGGGGTTATTGGGTTGTGAGTCACCACACACACAAAGTAGAGGCAACCTTTTTAGGAATGATAATCGTTCGCAATATTGAACAGAGAAATTAGCTTTGTCAACTGCTTCAAAACGATTTTCCAGAGCCGCCTCATATGATTAACTGCTAATATTCCTGCTCCCCAAGTGTTTTAGAGCAAGTGAGTGCTAGGCTATGTCACCATTAGTGAATGTTAGGGCAAGTCAGAACTTGTGATAAATCTAAAAAGTGCAGTGCCAATCGGGATTCTGGGTTTTACTATGGATGATGATCTGTATGAAGTGCTTGCTTGAGTTACTTCCGATTTTGATGTGTTTTTGTATGGTTTTTATTTTTTTTCTCCAAGCGTTTTCGGTGTGTTGAAGCTTTATTTTTACGGCGATGTGCTTCATACACCCATTTTTCTTCGCCAGCTTGATAGTGTGGAATTAATTGTTTCGGACCATCACCAATTAACTCTGATCTGCCTAGCTCAACAATTGCTTTACGTAGCATGGGCCAGTTTTTAGGATCATGCCAACGCAAGAAAGCTTTATGCAGTTTACGTTTTTCCGGGGACTTGGCCGTATCGACTTTTTCACTTTTATAAGTGACTTGATTGAGCGGGTTTTTATCCGTGTGGTACATGGCCGTGGCGCTAGCCATGGGGGAAGGGTAGAAGGCTTGTACCTGATCAGCGCGAAAGCCATTCTTTTTCAGCCACAGTGCTAAATTGAGCATATCTTCATCCGAGGTGCCAGGGTGGGCTGCAATGAAGTAAGGAATTAAGTATTGCTCTTTGCCTGCTGCTTTAGTGTATTTTTCGAATAGGCGTTTAAATTCATTATAAGTGCCAATACCTGGCTTCATCATTTTGGACAGTGGCGCATCTTCGGTGTGTTCCGGGGCAATTTTAAGGTAGCCCCCCACATGATGGGTCACTAATTCTTTGACATATTCAGGGGCTTTAACTGCCAAATCATAGCGCAAGCCAGAGCCAATCAATACCTTTTTAATCCCAGGCAATTCACGGGCTTCGCGGTATAGCTGGGTTAAAGCAGTATGATCGGTATTTAAGTTTTGACAAATCCTAGGGTAAACACAGCTAGGCTTACGGCAAGAGGCTTCGATGTTCGGATTTTTGCAAGCCAGACGATACATATTGGCTGTCGGTCCACCTAAGTCAGAAATAACACCCGTAAAGCCCGGGACTTTATCGCGGATCTCTTGTACTTCACGCAAAATGGATGCTTTGGAACGATTTTGAATAATACGCCCTTCATGCTCGGTAATAGAGCAGAAAGTACAGCCACCAAAACAACCGCGCATAATATTGACTGAGAAACGAATCATTTCATAGGCAGGAATATGGGCTTTACCATAGGCAGGATGTGGTAAACGCGCATACGGCAAACCAAATACATAATCCATTTCTGGCGTGGTCAGTGGAATAGGAGGGGGTGTGAGCCAAATATCCACTTTACCGTGTTTTTGCACTAGGGCGCGTGCATTGCCTGGATTGGTTTCTAGGTGTAAAACACGATTGGCGTGTGCGTACAACACTTTGTCTTTGCTGACTTTTTCAAAAGAAGGTAGGCGAATAACCGTTTTGTCACGTTCTAATTTTGCGCGTGGGTGGAAGGTGAGCTTATGTTCATCGGTGCGTTTACTACGCGGATCTTGGTATTCAAACCATTGAATATGACGTTTTTCGATCTCGCATTCATCCATGTCTACCGTATTGAGGTAAGGGTTAATAATGCGATCAATTTTGCTGGGTTGATCTACGCGAGTTGAATCAATTTCCATCCAAGCAGCGGGACTATCACAGCGGATAAAAGCGGTGCCACGCACATCCGTAATACTTTCAATGGATTCACCGCGTGCCAAACGGTGTGCTACTTCGGCGATTGCACGCTCTGCATTGCCGTACAGCAGTAAATCGGCGTTTGCATCCATTAAAATTGAGCGACGTACTTTTTCTTGCCAGTAATCATAATGTGCAATGCGTCGCAGTGAGGCTTCAATACCGCCTAAAATAACAGGAATATGTGGGTAGGCTTCTTTGCAGCGTTGTGAATAAACTAGTGAAGCCCGATCGGGGCGCTTGCCGCTAATACCTCCGGGTGTATAGGCATCATCAGAGCGTGGTTTGCGGTCAGCCGTATAGCGGTTAATCATGGAGTCCATATTGCCTGCTGCGACTCCAAAAAATAGATTAGGCTCTCCCAATTGCATAAAAGCGTCTTTAGATTGCCAATCAGGCTGGGCAATAATACCCACACGAAACCCTTGTGCTTCCAATAAGCGGCCAATCACTGCCATGCCGAACGAAGGGTGATCAACATACGCATCACCCGTGACAATAATAATGTCACAGGTGTCCCAGCCTAACTGATCCATTTCAGCCTTTGACATAGGAAGGTATGCAGATGTACCAAAGCATTCGGCCCAGTATTTGGGGTAGTCAAATAAAGGCTTGGCTTGAAGTGGTTTAATAAGGGTTGACATAGCGACTTAAGGGCTGCTGGCAAAGGTAGATATTGTAGCAGATTTGATGTAGACAGCCCGACTATCTTCCAGTTTAACTTTGCCGGCGAAAAGATAATTTCAGTTCATTGCCAGTGAAGGCACTGAAAGGTTGTTGTAAAAAGAAGTCTGAGTTATTTAATAAGCGAACTGGCATATAAAGTGCTATGAGCCACAAGGAATAAGTAGAATGAATTAAAAGACTAGAGCGGTAATTAAGTTTGAATCTTTCTATGAAATCGAGAGTTTAGTCGTAAATTCTGAATTTCGAGGTTAAGGTACAGGAATTATTATATAAGATTTTATTAAACCTGTTGAGTGATCAAGAGGGAATGCCAGTAAGTAGCCATTACCATACTCACTATGAATCTCATCAGAGCCAATTAGATAAGCAGGAATATTATCATAATCGTAATAACCTGTTGACTCTCCCAAAAGTTCTTTTAAGTATTTTGGCGACATACCAACCACGTTATACTGAAGCATAAATGAGTGTAACATAGTGGCCTTTTCTTCTTGGCTCGCACTTTTCCATGTGTTGACAGTAAATGGAGTTGTGCCTAGAGATTCAAATTCATTTGAATATTTATGATCACACCCAGCCAGTGATATTAGCCACAAAAAAAATATAAATATTTTCTTAAATCTATTCATTGGATTTGCATGAGTTGATTACTAATTAAATTCGTTGTTATGTCCATCATGGCCAAAGCGATTCCATTTTAATAAACTAAAGATATAGTATGGGAGCTGTATTTTTTTATTATTAATGGGGATGAGCAGTATAAAGTTGCTGACGGATTTTATATGTCTTGTCTCTGTACGTAATGGTCTCCTCCGATGAGGTCGCCACAAACTGCTGCACATGGCGGTCACGGAGAAGATTCATACAACAGCGTTTCTCATCCGCCTGCAAAACAATGGATGCACTCTGTCAGTTAACCGACTGGCACTTGTGGCAAACGGTGGCTGATGACCTGAAGGTCGGAATCAAAGGCTGTTTCCCGCATCAGGAGAGGTTTAGAGAAATGTCATAACATCGTTTACCATGCTCGAACAGCATTTATAATACCCCTTCTTCCTTGTTTATAGGCTTTGTTCGCTGTCAGAAAGGTTTCAGCATGAAAAATACATATCGTTGCTTGATAGGCATCAGTTTTTTATTGACCCTAGCGCTCATTGTAGTGGGGGCTTATTTGCTCGCAGAGAAAGCTTGGATTGAAATGATGTATGCTTATGCCGTCAGTACGTTGGGCTTATTAATTTTAGTTCTTTTTCTAATGAGCCTATTTTTCCAAGAAACCTTAAAGCAGTCTTTGTGGTTGCCGAGTCTGTTGTTGATAACGGTTGTTTTTCAAGCTTTATTGGGTATGTGGGCTGTAACCAAGCTACCCGCACCTGTCACTGCGGCTGGTCACTTATACGGAGCTATGACTACATTATCACTGTTATGGTTACTATGGTTATTTCAATCTAAGCAAATCAAATATAGCGCTTCGCTGTTTACGTCTAGTCTGCTACGTATTCGCCTGATGGCGGGTGTCGCTTTATTGGCTGTCATTATTCAGATTGCTTTAGGTGGCTGGATTAGTGCTTATGATGAGTACCGCATTTTGGATAATCATGCCCTGACGGTTGTTCGTATGTTGTATCGAGACGGTGCTGTGGCGGTGTCATTATTGGTCGGTGGTTTTGGGATTTGGTTATTGGCTTTCTGGCGAGGTGTTGCTGGCAAGGCTGCGGTGATTATTTTAATACTACTGTTCATACAATGGACTTTGATCGTATTGAATGGTGTGGTGACTTTACCTTTGATGGTAGCAAAGGCTCATATTTTGGGAGCAAGCTTATTATTATTGGCAGTGATTGCAGCTAACTACCGTCTGTGGCGGGTTCACAAGCCGCTGGAATAAACGCTAATCGTGCCCATACAGTGAAGGCCAATCAAAAAGCCACCGAGAGTGGGTGGCTTTTAAAAAATAATTGTTTGTTATAGCAATTAGCTTTGTTTAGGAATACGAATTTTTTGACCGGGGAAAATTTTGTCTGGGTCTTGAATGACTTCACGATTGGCTTCAAAAATGGTGTGGTATTTGCCACCATTGCCGTAAGCGTGCTCAGCAATTTTCCACAGTGAATCGCCTTTTTGTATGACGTAGAACTCGTCATCACTACCTAGCTTCACTTCGGTTTGGCCTGCTACAGTTGCTTCCTGTGCTTTAACTTCTTTAATGCCCATTGTGTTACCGGCCATAAGAATAGCTTTTTCCAATGCTTCAGGTGACTTGGCGTCACCTTTGATAGTAGCTACGCCGTTTTCCACTTTTACCTTTAGGTTTTCGACGCCTGGGTTATTGTTCTCGATTTCTTTTTGAAGTTTTGCCGAGGCTGTTTCTTCTTTATCATCATCGCCAAACAGCTTTTTGCCAATATGAGCTGCAAAATTAAATAGTCCCATGAAATATGCTCCTTCCAATCTGAACGTTTCAAAGTAGAATTGTCTTGACGAGACAGATTATAGCTTGAAAACAGTTAAGCTGCGCCGGATGGATGATACTCAATCTGATGTCTGCTACAACACTCTGTCATAATGGTGAAGTTCGGGGTTCATTGGGTATTCATTCGCAATTTATTAACAAATTGCTAACTATGCAGGAAGGTGCCGTATTTTACTAAACGCTTTTGCCAATAGTTTTTGCGCAAATCATCGATGGCGACTTTACCACCCCCCGACGCCGCGTGAATAAATTGTCCATTGCCAATATAAATGCCCACATGATTGACTACCCGACCACTGGTTTTAAAGAAAATCATGTCACCTGGGCGTAAATCTCGACGCTGTAGGGTACGGCTGGCTTGGCTTTGTTTTAGCGCCGTGCGTGGAATAGTGATATTCACTTTCTTGTGAGCAAAGCGCGTCAAGCCACTGCAATCAAAGCCTTGTCTAGGTGAATTGCCCCCCCAACGGTAGTGAACGCCTAGTGAGCTGAAGGCTGCCGCTAAAATACTGCGTCTGCTGGCCGATAAGCTTTGTACCGGACGACTGGTATGACGCAATTGCACATGGTTTATCGCAGCAGTGGGGCGAGTCTGAGGGTGGGTACGGGGACGATGTTGTGTAGGGTAGGGAGCGGCCTGATAACTGGGTTCATAAGGTTGCAAAACAGGTGGAACAACAAATGGATTGTGAGCAACTGGATAAGCCGCAGAATGTATGCTTTGCAAGGAAGTGTGTTGGACGTGTACGTTGTTTTCCGCATAAGCAGTGTATTCATAAGGGTTTTGATAAGGCTCAGCCAAGCTGGCAGTGTTGTATAATAGTCCTGCAAATAGCACTAAAACTAGACCAACCCAAGTTGGCCGTGGGGCGTTTTTCGGGGAGTGTTTCATAGTGTGTCCGGTATTTATTTTTATTAATTATTTGGATGGGTGGATTTGTTTTTTTATAGATATAAAACGAGCGCTGGGATAATTGCAAGTGAAACTTGGCTTAGTGGGAGGATTAGTGTGCTTGTGTGATGGTTTTGCTCATGGCGAAATGGCAGTATCTGTGCCAAAATCTTTGAAAACTTTTTATCGTATTCAATCAGGCAAACCCTCAAGCAGACCCATGCCTGTGGTCTGTATTTGTAACAGGATTAGGCATACACATGGAAGACAAAGATAACGATATCTATAAGAAATTAGATACAAACGTCTATCTGACACCGACTGACAAACAGTCTTTGAAAGGTATGCTCACTACCTTACAAAAGCGTCTGAGTGAGCGAGAGCATTATTTGCAAGACATCAGTAGTACCTTGATGGAAAAGGATGGGCATGTGCGGGTACGTGATGCGCGTATTGATGAACGTGATGCCCGTGTAGAACAATTGGGACGCTTATTATTAGAAAAAGATGAGCAATTAGGGCGACATGCCGAGGTGCTCAATCGCCGTGAAGCACTGTTATCCGAAAAAGATAAGCTGATCCAGGAGCGTGATCAGGCTATTTCAGGCCGTGAGGAACGCCTGAAAGCACTAGAAAATCGACTGCTCAATTATGAAAAGCTGTTACAGGAAAAGCAAACCCTAATTGAACAGCGCGACCGTACCATGGAGGATAAAGATCGCTCGCTGCTGCGTTTTGACCAGGCTTTGCAAGGTAAGGATAAATTGCTGCAAAGTCGTGACGAAACCATTAATAAAAAAGAGCAACAATTACTGGAACGTGACCAGCAATTGCAAGAACGCAACCGCCAAACGCTAGAGCAAGAAAAGCTGATTAAGGAGCGTGATCACCAAATTACCAAGCGTGACCAGCATCTGACGGAACGGGATCGTCAGGTAGCGGAACGTGACCTGCGTGTGGAAGAAGCACAGCATCACATGACGGAACGCAATCATATTCTCAGTGAGCGTGACGCACAGATCCAAGTGCGTGAAAAATTGCTAGCTGAAAAAGAAACCTTGATAACTGACCGTGATCAGCGCATTGTGGTTCTGCAAAAAAATCTGGAAGCACGCGATCTCACTGTTTATGAACGAGATAAACAGATTGAAGAGCGTGATGCCAGTATTGCCGAACGTGACCGTCAGATGGCCGAGCGTGATCAAGCGCTGCATAGCCGTGACCAGCAAAGCTACAATTACTTAAGTTCTATCGAGAATCTAGAAGATCAAGTACAAGAGCGCGATTTACAAATAACGACACGGGATCGGCAGTTAACGCTACGGGATGAGCGGATTCAGAAGGCGGATGAAGCTGTTAGTGAGCGCGACCAGCATATTAAAGCGCGTGATCAAAGCATCCAACAGCGTGATCAAAGTTTGCAGGCGCGTAATCAAAGCATCCAACAGCGTGATTTAAGCATTCATGAGCGTGATCAGCGGATTAGTGAGCAGGATGCTCAGTTACGCGAGCGTGACGAACAACTACGGCAGCGTGACGCTCAATTGAATGGCCGCGACCAAACCGTTGCCGCACGCGATGAGCAGATCAAACTGCGCGACCGCTCAATCTTGGAGCATGACACCCTGTTACAGGAACGCGAAGTCAGCTTGTCCGAGCGTGATAAAAGTCTGTCTGAGCGTGATGTTAGTCTCAAGCAACGTGATGACAGTATTCACAAGCGTGATCAGCAAATTAGCGCACGTGATAGGGTGCTGAAAGAGCGTGATCAATCCTTGGCGGAGCGTGATCGACAGGTGCGTGACTTAGGCGAGCATCTGAAAGCACGCGAGCAAACCTTGGGCTTACGGGATGAAGAGATCCGTCGTCGTGATGAACAAGTCCAGAATTTGCAGGCTGATGTGCAGGTTCGTGAACAGAGTTTAACTGATCGTGATGCGCAATTGCAGTTACGCGATCAGTCCATACAAAACCGCGATAAAATGTTAGAGCAGCGTGATGTCAGTATTGCGAAACGTGATGCTGGTATTGCTGAGCGTGATGCTGCATTGGCGCAACGCAATCAAGACTTGCAGCGCCAAGAAGATATTGTCACTGAGCGTGATGCTACGTTGGCTGCACGGGATGGCACGATTGCTGAGCGCGATCGGCAGCTTGAGGTGCTTAATCGTCAACTAGCCGCACGTGAAGCTGAGCTTAAAGAACGCGATATTATTGTGCGCAATCGTGATGCGGCCATCCATGACCGGGATGAAACGATCCAACATAAGGAAGCACATATTCGCTTGCGTCAGGATGAGATTCACAAGCTCAAGCAGGAAGTGCAACATTTAAACCAAGCACTAGGACGTTTGCGTGACCAAATCAATCAACGTGATGAACAACTGCGTCAACGGGATTTAATCATCGGCCAACGTGATCGGCAAATGGATTTGCTGGATAAACGTGTGACCCGTTATGGTGGTAATGTACAAGGCTTTTTTGTCAAAGGAGCGGTGACTGGCTTGATTGCAGGATGGATCTTTTTCTTGTTTTTGAGGCTATTGGATAATATTTAATGTGGTAGAGAATAAAAACTCGGCTCATTTGATCTGAATCATTTGAGCCAAGTTTTACGTTTTATTTTTAGCGTTTTGCTTTAAAGTTAGCCGTTAGATTTTCAAATAAGCTTTTGATTAGCTTATCCGCGCCAGCAATTTTTTATTCAGTTGAAACAGTGTGGCAAGTGTTTTGAACTGCAAGGCTACCAAAGGCAGTAAGAACACCCAATAAGCCACGGAGTTCTTTTCCAGTAAGCCATTACCCACTAAGCCAATATGAATAAAGAAAAAGGCCAGTACAAAGGCAGCAACACCCGGGCAAATGAGCGAGAAGGAGCTTTTGCTTTTACCTTCGCCGGAAATATAAGTGCTGAAGTAACCTAGTTTTTTCATAACGCTATAACCAATTACTGCAAACATAATCTGTATGCTGATCAGTATGGAAAAGAAGACCAGCATTTGGATTCGCTCAATGTGCATACTAAAGTTATGGTGCATTGCCATGCCTAAACGGTACAAAGCAATGCCGCTTACGGTAATGATCGGAATAATAATCCATAATGAAGCAGAGCCTTCTTTGTCAATGCCATGTTCCAACATAGAACGGAAACCTAATACCATTTTGGTAAAAGCCAGTACACCTGAACCACTCAAAAATAGTAAAGACAATATCATACCAATGCCTGAAGTCAGTGTGTTTGTACTCATGGCAGCCGGTGCTGAAAAACCTACACCAATCATGGCAAAAGCAAAGATAGCCAACATTTGGCTTAAGTTATTATTGCGTGAACAGTCAAACTGACCATGTACTAAGATACGACTAAAAAAGTCGACAAAAGTACGGATACCATAAATACCAATAGCAGCAAATGCCACAATGGCGACAGGGAATAGGTATTCGACAACATTCCACAAACCCGGTACAAACAGAGCACCTAAGATAAAACTGACATTGACTGACATAGCTAAGGTCAAAGGAATCGCCATGAGTTGCACTTCAGCATTGCCAGTACGTAAGGTCTCATAAGCACTAGTCTGCTTAAACTGGCGATATTCAGCAATATTCCAGACCAACAGGCGAATATGCAAAATAGACAAAGCTGCAATACCGAATAAAGCAATACCCGCCAGCACTTGTAATGCGAGGGAACTGTGCGTAAATACGGCAGTAACCGAGTCCCAGGTAGGAATGGGAGTTGTTGGGTGCGGTGTCATAAACATCAAATACATGAAGAAGGATATTGCTAAACCGCCCGCACCTAAGGCGGCTAGAAAATACAACGGCGAGTAGTCCTCGCCGAGGTTTTGACGTAATCTAAACATTTATTTTTCTCCGCTAGTCACTATATCTGCGTTTGAGTAGAATATTATTATTTACTAATATAAGCTGTAATTGATGAATATCAAGTCATTATGCTATTTTTTTGATGATTAATACTTATACAAATAACCTTATGGAACTAAGTTTACAAAATCATTGGCTTAGCGCTGCACGTGTTTGCCCGTCTCCGAATTACGATGAGCGTCCTGATGGATGTAGACCAGAACTTATTGTGATTCACAATATCAGTTTGCCGCCTTGTGAATATGGTGGACCGTGGATAGACCAATTATTTACCAATTGCCTTGTTGCTGAGGAGCATCCTTATTTTGCGGATATTTGCCATTTACGAGTAGCGAGCCATTTGCTGATTCGGCGGGATGGCGAGGTGGTGCAATATGTAGCGTTTAATAAGCGTGCTTTTCATGCAGGTGTATCTGTTTATCAAAGTCGTGAGCACTGTAATGATTTTTCTATTGGCATAGAGTTGGAAGGTTCTGATTTTGAGGCATTTACCGAGCTTCAATATCAGCAGTTGGAGCAGCTTATTCCAGCACTGATTGCGGCCTATCCGAGTTTGAGTTTTGAGCATATTACCGGCCATGAACACATCGCCCCTAGACGCAAGACAGATCCTGGGCCTTATTTTGATTGGCAGCGCTTGAGTCAGTGTTGGGATGTGGACTTGCCTGCGCCTGCAATATGAACGTCAAAGTCTTTTTGTGTACCGCCGTTTGCTGGAAGAAATCAAAGCAGCATTGATGAGGTGTGTCAGCAAGAGCACCCTTGTTACAGCGTGCTAAGCAAGCTTTGCGGCGACTATGGCGAACGCTATTTGCTGCTTGAGTAAGCTTGGGATAAATCTACTCTCAACTCGCTAGTTTCGGTATCATGTCGCCTTTAAGTCAAAGACCGTCGAGTTATACCCCATGCTGATTTTATCCGGTAGTGTTGCCTTATCTGATTTTCGTACCCAAAAAAAATTACAAGCTTTGCAGATGCTAGTCCCTGGTGTGACCGGCTTGCAGTCTGCCTTTGTTCACTTTGTGCGTACGTCGCGGGCGCTGGATGCTAAAGAACAAGCACGCTTACAAACCATCTTGCATTATGGCGAACAGCAAGCCTCCTTGGAACAGGTGGGTGAGCTGTTTTTAGTGATTCCGCGCGCAGGTACGATTTCACCTTGGTCGAGCAAGGCAACGGATATTGTGCACAACTGTGGTTTGAGTGTTGTCGAACGGGTCGAGCGGGGTACTGCTTACTTCATTAAGGTGCAGCAGGCATTAACAGCAGAGCAATGGGAGCAAATTGCTGCGCGTCTGCATGATCGCATGACAGAAAGTGTTTTGCAGGATTACCAGGATGCCTTAGTTTTATTCAGTGAAGCCCAGCCCGCTGCTTTACGTAGGCTGGATATTTCAGAAGGAATAATGGCGGCCTTGGCACAAGCCAATACAGAATGGGGTTTGGCCTTATCGGCTGATGAAATGGATTATCTGGCTGCAAATTACACTGAAATGGGGCGTGCGCCCAGCGATGTTGAGCTGATGATGTTTGCTCAGGCAAATTCAGAACATTGCCGTCACAAGATTTTTAATGCGGATTGGATTATTGATGGTAAAGCACAAGAGAAATCTTTATTTGCCATGATCCGCAATACTTATCAGCATGCCTCTGAAGGGATTTTATCGGCTTATAAAGACAATGCTTCAGTCATTGAAGGTCATGAGGCGACTCGTTTTATGCCTAATGGTGCAGACTATGAATACCGTTATACCCATGAACCAGTGCATATTCTTATGAAGGTAGAAACCCATAATCACCCTACGGCTATTTCCCCGTTTCCGGGGGCAGCGACGGGTTCGGGGGGGGAAATTCGTGATGAAGGGGCAACCGGCAATGGTTCTAAGCCCAAGGCGGGTTTGTGTGGCTTTTCAGTATCCAATCTAAAGATTCCTGATTATATACGTCCTTGGGAACAAAATTTTGGTAAGCCAGCGCGCATAGTCTCGGCTTTGGAGATTATGCTTGAGGGACCGATGGGGGCGGCGGCGTTTAATAATGAATTTGGTCGTCCGAATCTGGCGGGTTATTTTCGCACCTTGGAGATGCTAGCCCCCAGTGCGAGAGGCGATGAACTACGCGGCTACCACAAGCCCATTATGATTGCTGGTGGTGTAGGGAACATTCGTGAAAATAATGTAGAAAAGCAGCCACTCCCTGCCGGTACGCCCATTGTCGTCTTAGGTGGACCTGCCATGCTGATTGGTTTGGGCGGTGGGGCTGCATCATCCATGGCTTCGGGTAGTAGTAGCGAGCAGTTAGATTTTGCTTCAGTACAACGTGGTAATCCAGAAATGCAGCGCCGTTGTCAGGAAGTGATTGATCGTTGTGTTGCCTTGGGTAGGGATAGCCCCATTTTGTCTATCCATGATGTAGGTGCTGGCGGTATCTCTAACGCTATTCCAGAAATCCTTAATGATGCTGGACGCGGCGGTCAGTTTGAGCTGCGTACCGTACCGAATGATGAGCCGGGTATGTCACCGATGGAAATCTGGAGCAATGAGGCACAGGAGCGTTATGTGCTAGCCATTGCTGCGGAGCGCTTAGCGGTATTTCAGGATTTGTGTGAGCGCGAACGGGCAGTGTATGCCGTCGTGGGTTCGGCGACTGAAGATCAGCATTTATTAGTCGAAGATGCACTATTTGAGAATAAGCCGGTGGATTTGCCCATGAATGTCTTGTTGGGTAAGCCACCTAAGATGCTGCGTGATGTGCACCATCAGACTTTCAAAAAAGCTGACTTGGATTTGCGTGCAGTATCGCTGTTGGAAGCGGTGGAGCGTGTATTGACTTTGCCAGCGGTCGCTTCCAAGTCTTTTTTGATTACGATTGGCGACCGCACAGTGACGGGTATGGTAACACGGGATCAAATGGTTGGGCCTTGGCAAGTGCCGGTGGCGGATGTAGCGGTGACAGCCAGCGATTATTGTGGTTATACCGGCGAGGCGATGGCTATGGGGGAGCGTACGCCGTTGGCTTTGCTTGATCCGCCTGCTTCGGGGCGCATGGCCATTGGCGAAGCGCTAACGAATATCGTTGCAGCCGATATTGCGCAATTAGCTGATATACGCCTATCTGCGAATTGGATGGCGGCGGCTGGGCATGGCGGCGAGGATGCCGCTTTGTTTGATACTGTTAAAGCGGTCGGTGAAGAGTTGTGCCCCCGTTTGGGGATTGCTATTCCGGTGGGCAAGGATTCGCTCTCCATGAAAACGGTCTGGGAACATGAGGGTGAGCACCACGAGATGAGCGCCCCCTTGTCTTTGATTATTTCTGCCTTTGCGCCAGTACAAGATGTACGCAAAACGCTGACACCCCAGTTGCGCACGGATAAGGGCGATACGGATTTAATTTTGGTGGATTTGGGTAAGGGGCGGAATCGTCTAGCAGCTTCAGCTTTGGCGCAAGTATATGGGCAAGTAGGGCATCATACGCCTGATTTGGATGATCCTGATGCCTTGAAAGATTTCTTTGAAGCAATACAGGAATTGCGCAGCGATCATTTGATTCTGGCTTATCACGACCGCGCTGATGGTGGCTTATTGGCGACCTTGGCAGAGATGAGTTTTGCGGGACATACCGGCTTGACGGTGCGTCTGGGAGAGTTGGATGATGATCCACTCAAGGCTTTATTCAGTGAAGAATTAGGCGCTGTTTTGCAGGTGCGTCACTCGGATACGGATGAAGTATTGGCCGTATTTCGTGAGTTAGAACTAGGCAAATCGACGCATGTGATTGGACGCTTGAATGACAGCGATGAGTTGGTGGTGAACTTTGGTCATGACGAGTTGCTGCGTTTACCGCGTACCCAGTTGCAACAGTGGTGGAGTGAAACCAGTTACCGTATGCAGGCCTTACGTGATCATGCTGATTGTGCTCAACAGGAATGGGAGCGTTTGCAAGATGCGCGTGATCCAGGCTTGCCGATTCGCTTAAGTTTTGAGCCGGATGACAATGTGGCTGCACCTTTTATTGCAACCGGTGTGCGTCCGGCTGTTGCGATTTTGCGTGAGCAAGGGGTGAATGGGCAGACGGAGATGGCGGCGGCCTTTGACCGTGCGGGCTTTAAGGCCGTCGATGTGCACATGACTGATATTTTAAGCGGTCGGGTAAATCTGGCTGATTTTAAAGGCTTGGCCGCTTGCGGTGGCTTTTCTTACGGTGATGTCTTGGGGGCGGGTGGCGGCTGGGCGAAAACCATTCGGCTGAATACTCAGGCCAGTGATGCTTTTGCTGAATTTTTTTCCAGAGCAGATACCTTTGGTTTGGGCGTATGTAATGGCTGTCAGATGTTGTCCCAATTGCGTGAAATGATTCCAGGGGCGGCACATTGGCCACATTTTTATCACAATCGTTCTGAGCAGTATGAAGCGCGTTATTCGGCAGTGGAAGTATTGCCTTCACCCTCGCTATTCCTGAAAGATATGGCAGGCTCAATTATACCGATTGCGGTGGCGCACGGGGAAGGACGTGCGGTGTTTACGGGAAGTGGCCTGGATGCGCAAAGCGTTATGGACAAGGGTTGGGTGAGCTTGCGTTATGTAGACAACTATGGCCAAGCCACTGAGCATTACCCGGAAAATCCGAATGGTTCACCTTTGGGGATTACGGGACTGAGCACAGAAGATGGGCGCTTTACGATTATGATGCCACATCCCGAACGTTTATTTCGCGCGGTACTGCATTCATGGAAACCGGATGACTGGGGTGAGGATGGGCCTTGGTTAAGGATGTTTAGGAATGCGCGCGCTTGGGTGAGGTGATTGAAGGATCTTGGAGGAGGGGATAGGCCATTGGTTAGCGTCTGTTTGTCCGCCACAGTCGTTTGACCGTCAAGGTTGAAACTGTTATCACTAAACCCTTTTTAGCCCTAGGCTGTGTACTGATGAGCGGTTTGCCTGAACAAGGTTTGATTTTTTCCATTTCGCAACTCAACGCTGAAGTGAGTCTGTTATTGGGACAGTGTTTTCCTGCCATTTGGATTGAAGGCGAAATTTCCAATCTGGCGAGGCCAAGTTCCAGACATTTGTACTTTTCGCTCAAGGACGAGCAGGCACAAGTGCGCTGCGCTCTCTTTCGCCATCGCAATTTAGCACTGCGCATCCGACCGGAAAATGGTATGCACATCATTGCCAAAGGCAAAGTGGCTTTATATGAACCGCGCGGGGATTACCAATTTATTATTGAGCAAATAGAAACGGCTGGTGAAGGCTTATTACAGCGCCGTTTTGAAGCACTCAAGCATAAATTACTCACAGCAGGCTGGTTTAATACTGAGCATAAAAAAAGCTTGCCCCCTTTACCTCGCGCGATTGGTGTGATTACTTCCCCTACAGGTGCTGCGGTACGCGATATATTGAATGTACTCAAACGACGCTGCCCACACATTCCCGTGTGGATTTATCCAGTGACGGTTCAAGGCGAGACAGCCGCCAGACAGATTGTGCGAGCCTTGCAACAAGCGAATCAAGAACAGCGATGTGATACTTTGATTTTGGCGCGAGGTGGCGGTTCTTTGGAAGACTTATGGCCGTTTAATGAAGAGGCTGTGGCAACAGCGATTTACCAAAGTCATTTGCCCATTATTACGGGTATAGGCCATGAAACAGACTTTACAATTGCCGACTTTGTAGCCGATCAGCGCGCGCCAACACCTTCAGCAGCGGCTGAGTTAGCAGCTCCTGAGGCGCAAGCCTTACGCCAGCAGCTACGTCTATTAAGCCAGCGTTTGCAGCAACAACTAGCCTTGCAATTGCAATATAAACAACAACAATTACACAGTTTGCAACACCGTTTGAATCTACAAAAACCGGCTAATCGTTTGCGTCAGCAAGCCCAAAAACTGGATGAATTAGATTTACGCCTACACCGACAAATACAGCATTACTTGCATTATAAGCAAGACAAATTACAAACCATCAAGCAAACTCTATTAAAATCCTCTCCACTGCCCAAAATCCATACTGCTCAACAAAATCTGCAACAACAAGCGCAATATCTACAACACCTTATGCAACTTAATCTGGCTAGCAAACAAAAACAGTTGGCCTTACAAGCAGCTCGACTCAATGCTTACAGCCCACTAGCCACACTAGAACGTGGCTTTGCGGTAGTATTTGATCAAAATCACCAAGTGCTCAGGCAGGCAGAAAACACCACAAACGGTAGCCTGCTAACAGTACGTTTACATAAAGGCGAATTACTTTGTCGGGTAGAAGAATGTCGGACAGAAAAAAAGATCCCCACTTCATTGAGTAGGGACTTCAAGGAGTAAACTATTAATGCATTTGCCACTAGTTGCGATTGCGATTAATGGATCACTCGCAACCAGCCAGACATTGCTACCTAAACGCTTTCCTAAAGAGAGACAATATCATATTTCAGGGGAAGTATAGAACATTCTGCTGAGCATTTCTGTTTTTTATGCTACTTTCAGCAAAGATTCTCTGGGTTTTGTTAAGCTTTATTAAAAACGCTTATTGCAGCGCTACAGGCACAAGGCGCAGATGTCGTTATTTCAGGTTAGAATGGCTCTCATTTTTTTGCAGGTTCACTCCCATGTTTCAGGATACGCTTAATAATACCAATATCGCCGAAGAACACGTATTGGTTACACCAGACGAGTTCAAAGCTCGCTATCCCTTGCAGGCTCACGGTGAAGAATTTATTCGTCATAGTCGTGATACCATTGCCCGTATTTTGACGGGCGAAGATCACCGCTTGTTAGTGGTTACCGGACCCTGCTCTATTCACGACCTAGAGGCTGCGAAGGAATATGCCTTGCGCCTGAAAAAATTAAGTGATGAAGTCAAAGACACGCTATATCTGGTCATGCGGATCTATTTTGAAAAGCCACGCACCACAGTTGGCTGGAAAGGTCTCATCAATGACCCGGATATGGATGACTCCTTCCAAATTGAAAAAGGCATGGGCATGGCACGCGAATTGTTGCTATGGCTGGCTGAACATGAAATACCCGCTGCCACAGAAGCATTGGATCCAATCACGCCCCAATACCTCTCTGATCTGTTTGCTTGGACTGCAATTGGTGCACGCACCACCGAATCACAAACGCATCGTGAAATGGCGAGTGGCTTATCCATGCCAGTAGGCTTTAAAAATGGTACAGATGGCAATTTAGATGTGGCGATTAATGCCATGTTGTCAGTATCACACCCACACAGTTTTCTGGGGATTAATCAGGCTGGCCAAGTCACTGTCATCAAAACACGCGGCAATCAATACGGCCATGTTATTTTGCGTGGTGGCAAACAACCTAATTATGACTCGGTAAATATGGCTTTATGTGAACAAGCTTTGCAAAAGGCAGGTCTACGTCAAAATATTATTGTGGATTGCAGCCACGGTAATTCCAGCAAACAACATGCCCTACAAGCGCTGGTGGCAGAAAATGTTACCGGACAAATTATTGACGGTAACTGCTCCATCAATGGCATTATGCTAGAAAGTCATTTATTCCCGGGCAATCAGCCTATACCCGATGATCGCTCACAGCTAAAATATGGCGTATCCATTACTGATGCTTGTATTGATTGGGACACCACTGCGCAACTGCTCAAGCATATGCGCGGACGACTGCAAGATGTATTGCCCGTGCGTCAGACTGGATAAAAAGACTAAAATAAATAAAGGGCTTAGCTTATGATGGGCGCAAACAGCCAAGCAAGAACTTGGCAAGAAACACTGGAAGATTTATTGACTCCCAGTGTGTTAAGCATGTTATTTCTTGGCTTCTCCGCAGGGATTCCTATCTTGTTGATTTTCTCCTCCCTCTCACTGTGGTTAGGCGAGGCGGGCATTGAGAAAAAGGCCGTTACTTTTTTCAGTTGGGCGGCACTTGGCTACTCCTTTAAATTTGTCTGGGCGCCCTTGATTGATAAATTGCCTCTGCCTTGGCTGACACTCAAACTAGGGCGGCGTCGTGCTTGGCTACTAGTCGCGCAAGTGTTTATTATTATTGCCATTCTGCTAATGGGCAGCATCGATCCATCTATTAGCAAAAATCACTTAACCTGGATGGCTTTAGCTGCCGTTTTGTTGGGTTTTTCTTCAGCGACTCAAGATATTGTCATTGATGCCTATCGAATTGAAATTGCTGAAGCACGCTTACAAGCATTGCTGTCGTCAACTTATATTGTTGGCTATCGCATTGCCATGTTAGTCGCTGGTGCAGGCGCGCTGTACATTGCCTCGCTACTGGGTACCAGTAAAGAAAATTACATTTATTCCGCTTGGCAAATCGCTTATTACATAATGGCGGGCTGTATGCTGCTGGGTGTTTTGACAACCTTGACGATTTCTGAGCCAAAGCAAAACCGAGTCGGCCAGCATCATTACACAACCCATGACTATCTCCGCCTCGTAGTGCTATTTGCACTGGCAGTCATTGTTTTTGTCAGCAGCTTTTTCCTTTTATCCCCATCAATGCTTGCGCTCAAGGATGTTTTCGATGCCGGTATTCTGCTGGGCTTTCTACTAGAAAGTGGGCGCTTTATCCTCTCTATTGCACTCGCTTTATTGTTTGGTTATTTATTAGTAACTGTCGGCTTAGTCAATAAAACCATAGCTTATGAAACATGGATAGAACCTATTCTGGATTTTTTCAAACGCTATGGCTTGAAAACTGCGCTATTACTGCTGGCTTTAGTCGGTTTTTACCGCATTAGCGATATTGTATTAGGCGTTATTTCTAATGTGTTCTACCAGCATCAAGGCTTTAGTAAACCGGAAATTGCGACGGCCATTAAAACATTTGGCCTATTTATGACAATTTTCGGGGGAATATTAGGTGGCATTATTGCGACCCGCTTTGGCGTTATGTTGACACTCTTACTAGGTGCAATTTTGTCTGCTTTAAGCAATATGCTATTTATCTGGCTTGCTTACGCTGGCCGCGATTTGCCAGTACTATATACCGTTGTTACTGTAGATAATTTAGCCGCTGGCTTTGCCAGTGCCGCTTTCATAGCCTTCCTATCTTCCCTGACCAGCGTTTCTTTCACGGCAGTACAATACGCTATTTTCAGCTCACTCATGACACTGATTCCCAAAGTGATTGGTGGCTACTCCGGTACAATTACCGAAGCGATTGGCTACCCAGCCTTCTTTAGCTTTACCACTTTATTGGGAATTCCGGTCATTGTTTTAGTCGTACTGGCTTGGACTCACTTGGATCACAAGACACCAGAAGACAAAACAGAAAACAAGCTAGAAAGCAGCTCGGCTAATTAATTAGTCACATAAAGCGACCTAACAAAAGGCTGTGTAAGGCGCTAAATTAGCGCACTCGTTTTAACATGAGTAGACCTAATGCCGTGAACAGTAGCAAAGGCACTATAGCAGACAACAGAGACGGCAAACCGTACACCAAGCCAGTGCGGTTAATCATACGATCCAATAGTAGATAGCTAATACCCAGCACAATGCCAATAAAAATACGTTGCCCTGCTCCTGCATTGCGCTGAAAACCAAACACCAATGGTACAGCTAATACCAACATCACTAGCGTTGATAAAGGCGTGGTGAAGTGCTTCCAGTATTCCAATTCAAAAAAGCTGCTATTTAGTGCATTCTCGCGCTGATGCTGAATAAATTCAGCCAGCTCTTTAGCCGTTAACTCCTCAGGCGTTACAGTAGCGAAGTTTAAAATATTTTCGGGCAATAAATCGGGTACAGTCAGCTCGGTATATCTTGCTATGTGTACTCCCGTGGAACTGATGCGTTTATCTAATACTTCTGATAAAACCCATTCAGTTTGAGGCTTTTTATATGCAGCTATTGCCTTGGTAATACGACTAAGGCCACCCCGCTCTAGGTCAACTTCATAAATAGAAATGCCTTCCAACTTGACTGCTGACCACACTTTATCAATATGCAACAAACGTTGACCATGCTTAAGCCATGCACCTTCAGCAGACACTTCAACACCAGACTCTTTGAATTGCTGTTTGAAATGACGCGCGTAGGCTTCTGACTGCGGTACCCAGTACTCACCCAATACAAAAGCGAGTAAGCCCAATATAACCCCCAATTGCAAGGTAGTGCTTAAAATGCGCCAAATGGAAAAACCAGCCGCACGCATGGCGACAATTTCACTATTGGCTGCTAGATTACCTAGCCCTAATAAGCTACCAATTAGTACTGCATAGGGAAAATTAGTATAAAGATTACGAGGCAAGCTAAATAAAATATACAATAAGGCTTGCCATGTGCCATAGCCGGGCAGTTTACCTGCTGCACCCAACTCGGCTATAAAGTCAAATAAACTGAATAATAAACTCAGCGACAGCCAAGTCATAAAAATACTTAACAGCAGATTTTTCCAAAGATAACGTTCCAGCAGGTGCATTAACGTGGCCTCCCGTAATAATAACGTAGCAGCCACAGCGATAAGGCAATCATTAATAAATGCACCCACCACAAACCAATCCAAGGCGACAAATCCCCACGCTCGACCATACTGCGTAAGCTTGCCAATAAATTAGCATATAAACCATACAGCAAAATACCGACTGCAATTTTACTGTAACGTCCTTGGCGTGGCGCACTATAGCTGAGTGGAAAAGCCAATACAGCTAAAACAGGCGTGGACAGCACAATGGATAAACGCCATTGCAATTCAGCTTGAGCAGCTAGGGTATTCATGCTTAATAGCGCTTGGGTGCTGAATGCCTCAATACTGCCTGCTCGCTCAGCATCACGTAGTGGAATACGAATACCGTGCTCACCAAAATGAACTATCGACATGTCCCCATGCACTGGGTCATCCTCATAACGATAACCATCTTGTATTTGCAAAAAGCGCTCGCCATTCACGGAATCAATAAATAAAATGGCGGAACGCGCCCACACCAAAGTATCTTTATCTCCTTCATGCAAACGGATAAAAAAGCGTTCCATCACGGTGCGTGAAGCATCAATATGCTCTGCCAGTACGGTATAATTATTTTGTTCATTGCCTGAACTAACGAACTGCCCTTCAGGAATCCCCGCAGCCTCCGGGCGTTCATAGACTTCTTTTTTCAAGTCCTGATTACGTACTTCCAGCAGGGGCATGACAAAAAACACGGCAAAAGCCATCAACACGCTTAGTGGTAAAACTAACTTAAAAATAGCGCGGTAAAACAGTCGCGGTGACACGCCAGAAGTCCGCATAGCCACCATTTCGGAATCACGGTATAAACGACTGAACGCCAGCATCATGCCGATCAGCAAAGCCACCGGTACTAATCGAATAAGATTTTTCAGGGAACCATAAAACAATAAATGACTCAAAAGGTCGGCGGGCAGGTCGCCACTACTGGCACTGGCTAACAAGCGAACAAAAGTATTACCTACAATGATCAAGGCCAACACTGCTAAGGTAGCAATAAAGCTAGTTGCGATGCTCTTGACTAAATATCGATCAATTTGCATTGGATGAATTATTATTCATAAAAGTGTAGCGATTGTAACAGTTTGTTCTTCGTACACCCAATACTGTACATAATTGGACAAAAAAGCCGAGCTTTGGCAAGAAATGAAGCTTTTCTTAGCTGACTTAATTGGATATAGTCTGGAGCTATTGGTATGATCCTAGCGCTTGAAGGTTTAACAGTGCCAGGTTCTCCCGCCTTTTATTTTGGGCTGAGCAAATTTCTCCATGTCTAACACTACCCAATCACTGATTATCATTAAGGGAGATAGGGGATGATTTTTTCTATTGGGAAAATCCATTATTGTTTTCTCAAAAACACTGTTCTGGCACTGGTATTAGCGGGTATTGCTCATATTTCACCAGTCGGTGCACAAGACTATAGTGCAGCCGAAGCACGGGCACAAGCAGAAGCATGGCGTACCATTGCACAACAGGCGCGTGCTGCCGGTGAAATGGCTGAGGCGGCTAAGGCCGAAACCAATTTACGCCTTTGGGAGTCCCTGGAAAAAAAAGCCTTAGCCCAAGACAATATCAGTACACCGGCTGCATCTGTCACCGAAACACAGGGTGCTTGGCGTCCCGAACGCCCTCTTAACCCCGACTATCAAAACAATTTATTAGCAGCAGTTCAAAGCGCTGACCAAAATCGAGTACGCATGCTGGTTGAGCGCGGTGCACAAGGCACACCGCAACTATTGCAAATGGCTCTGGATGCTCAACAGCTTGGCATAGCTGCTTTATTAATCCGCTATGGTGCTGGTACAGACCCTAATTTGCCCCACACGCTGGGTCGCGCCTTAATCCAAGCAGTCGCTAGCTCCCGTAGCCCTCAGTACCTAGATACGCTCATCCGATTGGGCGCAAATGTCAATTATACTGATAATGGTTTAAGCCCTGCCCAAGTAGCACTCAATAAAAATAATTTTGAAATGCTGGCTCATCTGGCTGCACGGGGGGCAAAACGTGATACTGCCGAGTTATCTCGTTTACTAGCGGGTGTGGCCGCCGCAGGTGATACCACTCGTGCCAGACAACTGGCACTTGCTGGTGCTGATCCCACCTTTAATATCAAAGGAAAAAATGCGTTAAGTGAAGCTTTTGCAGCAGATAACATGGAGATGATCAAAGCTTTAACGAGTGGTGGGGTACGTATTAAGGATACTGATCTGACTGGCCTACTACTTCAAGCTGTAGCCCGTAATCAACCTGAGCGTGTTAACCTGCTAATTAGTATAGGCGCAGATGTCAATCGTCCTTCCAGCAAAGGCGTACGTCCTTTAATGATTGCTATGTATAACAATAATCTGGCGATGGCAAACATGCTTATTCGCTCCGGTGCAACGGACCCTGAAGGCCATTATGCCAGCAAAACCTTTGATGCAGCACTTAATGGTGATGTGCAATGGCTGCGTGTACTCATCCAAATACCTTCTTACATACAATACCGCAATAATGAAGGTGAAACGCCCTTACATGCAGCCGCCTCGCGTGGTCATACGCAAGCTGTCATCATGTTGGTTAAGGCTGGTATCGATCCCAATGTATTAACCAGCCTGAAAGGCTGGACGCCAATCCATCATGCCGCTCGTTTCGGCCACATGGAAACAGTAAATGAATTATTGCGTTTGGGTGCGAATGCTTATGCGGTCAATTCCGACGGCAATGATGCAGCTAAACTCGTGAGGCTGTCTTCACAAGGCGTAAAACAAGACGCAGCGAGTAGTAAGAACACTCAGCGATTACTGGAGCTCTTGGGATTGTGGAAGAAATACCATCCACTGCCTTAGCGGTGAAGAGGCTTAGGAGGCTTCGTACCAGCCGCCTTGTTCACATGGTTTACATGCTGGTGTTTTCTCAGGTGACACTTGCGAGTTGCGTATTAAATAAGCGTCGCGGTTGGCAGCTTCAAAATAGGTACGTACCAACATTTCGGCTAATATGCCAGTAGTAATAAATTGGAAGGATGTAATTACCATAAAAATGCCAACCAGTAACAACGGTCGACCACCAATGTCCTCACCCATAATAAATTTTTCAATACCCAAACAACCGAGTATTAAAGAGCCCACTAAACCGACAGCCAGCCCCACTGAACCAAATAAGTGCCCTGGACGAGCGCGAAAACGCATAAAGAACCACATAAAGAGCAGATCAATAACAACACGAAAAGTGCGCGAGATACCGTATTTGGATTCACCACTGTGTCTTTCGCTGTGCTTAACTACCCGCTCGCCAATCCGTGATGGCGGTACGGCGGTTGCCACCCAAGCTGGAATAAAGCGGTGCATTTCACCATAGAGACGTACTTTACGCATCACTTCAGCACGATAGACTTTTAGGCTGCAACCATAGTCATGTAAATGTACCCCCGTCACTTTACGAATCAAGCGATTCGCAATCCACGAAGGCATTTTCCGCATCAGCAAAGTATCTTTACGGCTTTTACGCCAGCCCACTAATAAATCCAACTCGCGTTCCTGCAAATCAGCAATAATAGCGGGAATATCGGCAGGATCATTTTGCAAGTCGCCATCCAGCGTGACCAATAGACTGCCACGCGCTTGGTCAATACCGGCCTGCATAGCGGCAGTTTGGCCAAAATTACGCAGTAACTCCACTACATGTACATGCTCACCCCATTGCTTTGCGACCGCTCGCAGTCGCTGTAATGTCTCGTCATAGCTACCATCGTCAACCAATACCAATTCCCAAGGCATTGAGAAATCATGCAAAACGGCCTGTACACGTTCTACCAGAGGGAATACATTGTCTTCTTCATTGTAGAAAGGGACAATAATGCTGACTGTGTCCCTGTTTTTATAGTTATTCACAGAATTATCAATCCCTTTAATTTAGTCGTGAGTGTGGCCACTCATGTAAATCACGACCATTTCTTTCTTCAAAATTTTCTGCAAATTTTGACCAGTATTGTTCTTTTTCCATCAAGTATTCTCCTTTTCACATAACGGTGAGTTCACCGGCGAGTGAAACGAGTCCGGTGAAACGACTGGTGTACGCCCAGCATGGGCATGAACTAATGAGGTGAAAGTCCTCTGTAGGAAGGTCACCATCCTTAGCGATTAATACCGCTATTAGAAGATAACTACTAGCGAATGGCAAGGGCTTAACCGCGAGCTTGGGTCTGGAGGAAGCCGCTAGCAAAACTGCGAGCTGATGAGCAGGAATATCATATGAGGCGTAAATAACCTACTGGCGACAGTGGCGAAAGCCGCGAACCAAAGTAAGAAATCTGATGAGACGAGGTGTACACGTTCAGGCGGCTGTTGCCTGCGGCATTACCAGCAAAGAGCCATGGTGTAGTGCTAAAACTCTAGGGATCAATCAAGCACTGTCTAACGACTACTTGAAATCTGAGGGGCTTGATTCACTGCGTGATAGTTGGATTAAGCTTCACCATTCTTGAGTGAAACGCCCTGTGCGGAGCCGCATGCAGGGTGTTGTGGGGACCGAGGGTTAGAGACCCTCGGCTACCCGATTAGCTGCTGCTATTGACTATTACACAGGCCCATGTAAAATGACGACTTTACGTACCATTTTTAACATAAAGATGAACAGTAATGACTGAAATACTTGGTAATTTACAACTAAATCGGGTTCACCAAGGTGATTGTAACGATTTAATAAAAGAACTTCCCGATGAAAGTGTAGATATCCTTGTAACTAGCCCACCCTACTGGGGGCAAAGAACTTCATCAGGCACAGGTACAGAAGAAGATCCTCGCGAATATTTAAGTTTTCTTATTGATACGTTCGAGCATTTCCTACCAAAGCTAAAAAAGGAGGGAATTATTTGGATCAATATTGGAGATGCATACAATACGCCGGTAAATTGGCGCGAAGATGACCATATTTACAGCTCTCTTGGGGTAGATAAAAAAGGGCTAGATCCAAATAATTCTGCCTACAAAAAAAATAGAGCTAAACGTAAGGCCTTTACCAAAAAAGACGTTCCATGGTTGAAATATGGCAACTTGCTTGCGTTAACTTATAGGCTAGTGACCGGATTGTCGGATAGTGGGTATCTTTTTAGGGGCGAAGTGATTTGGCAAAAAAGAAATGCAATGCCGGAAGGTAGATGCAGAAGACCTCACAGACATCATGAGCCGATTTATTTATTTTCCAAGGAAGAAAAGCACCAATTTAGAACATCCCCTCCGGTTAAAAGCATATGGGAGTTTTCTAACGAACAAATAAAAGGAAAGAAGCATTTTTCTCGTTTTCCTTTAGAACTTCCCTTTAAGTGTATTGATGCTTACGGAAAGCAAGGGAAAAATGTTGTGGTACTAGACCCTTTTTCCGGGTCTGGCACCACAGGCTTAGCTGCTTTAAAGCTTGGCTGCTCTTACATTGGATTTGAAATAGACCAAGAACAAGTTGACGCATCCAACGAGAGATTAGACGATGCCCTTAGAAGCGAAGAGTTATTTACGAATTGATTTTTTAAAATGCTCCCAGCTACTACAAATAAAATTAAAAAACGCATCGGAATCTGGATTGTTAAAGCCACATATATAAATGCTTGCGTTTGAATTCTGATTCAAAGGTGTTGGGTTCGTATTATGATTGTACGAGAAGCATGCGGAAAAGAATGCATCATCTTCAATATCTTTTCTTTTGGCGCTTCTCTTGTCTTTTCCTTTTTCAGCTTTAGTTACACCTAATTCACCTTTATTAACTGGCCTTGCGCTAGGTGAGCTTTTATAGTCCATTGTCCATAAAGGGGAAACATATCCGGCATCAACTAGCGCCTTGCTCATGGGAACATCATCAGTTCTTCGTTCAGCAAAACTAGCTTTGACATGCACAATTCCAAAGAAGATTTCTTCACCATCAATTATACCTGTTAGAAATACATCTGCTTTATCAGCTTCCAATCTATGATTTACATTGGCTTGGGATAGTAGCTGCCCCCTTCTTTCATTTGGAGCAATAAAAAGATTTATACCTTTTTTCTTTAAAGACGGTGAGTAATGCCGAACCAATATTTCCTCAAGCGCCCAACCTCCTGTTCGCTTCCAGCTTTGTTCAAAGCTTAATCTCGAAAATATCGAAGGGTGGTTGAATGGGTCAAGATATGCTCTATATATAACAAACCACCAAATATCTGAAGGGTTTGCATGCGGCCAATAACTTACTGCTTTTTGAAAGGAAGTTGCTACAGCTTCTGTTTTTATAGCTTCTTTTTGATCTTCATTGACATTTACAAGCTTCGCTAAGCCGTCTCTTAATGCTTTAACTACACTTTCAAATTGCTCTTCGGTCGCATTCTTAAGATTGTAGATAGCATCATGCTTGGCATATTTAAAAATTATTCTTAAATTTTTTCCAGACTGGATGGCTTCAATATTTCTTGGTGGCTCCTGGGCGTTCACTGATGTTAAATGCGTAGATATGTCAGCAAGGGAAATTTTTGCAGATTTTAGAATTGCGAAGAATGTTTCCATAGAAATGCTAACGCTACCATCTTCAATAGCGTCAAGCCAACCCGGCCCCCATATTAATTCTTCCTCAATTTCTTTAGTTTCTATGCCGTTTTCAAGCCTCTTTAACTTAAAGGTCTCAAGTAATTCTTTTAATTGAGGGGTTGGGTTAGTCATTTACAAATAGTTCCTTTATTTCCACACCAAGAGCATTTGCAATTTTCTCAATATTGCCCAAGCTAATGTTTCTTTCGCCTCTTTCAACGCCACCAATGTATGAGCGATCAAGTTCCGAAAGGTCTGCAAGTGCTTCTTGGGAAATACCTAATGATTTCCTAATAGCTCTGACTCTCGAACCGAAATTTAGCTGTATAGATAGGTGCTCTTTATTCATTCGAGCATTAGAAAATTGTGGAGACTATATGTCCACGGACTATAAGTACCATTAGGGTTTGGAGGAGTGAAAATGTTGCGAGTACCTAGGCAGCTAACACCTGAATTAAGCTGCAGCGCATATGCGACGTCAGCTTGGATGAATTGTGTACGCCCAGCATGGGCATGAACTAATGAGGTGAAAGTCCTCTGTAGGAAGGTCACCATCCTTAGCGACTAATACCACTATTAGATGATAACTACTAGCAAATGGCAGGAACTTAACCTCGAGCTTGGGTCTGGAGGAAGCCGCTAGCAAAGCTGCGAGCTGATGAACAAGAACATCCTATGAAGCGTAGGCTGAAGGCGAGTTGGCACCAGACAACTATCAACGCTGTGTCGATCTGGATCACTGGATTCGACGTAGAGTAAGAATAGCCTACTGGCGACAGTGGCGAAAGCCGCAAACCAAAGTAAGAAATCTGATGAGATGAGGTGTGCACGTTCAGGCCGCTGTTGCCTGTGGCATTACCAGCAAAGGGCCATGGCGTAGTGCTCAATCAAGCACTGTCTAACGACTACTTGAAATCTGAGGGGCTTGATTCACTGCGTGATGGTTGGATTAAGCTTCACCATTCTTGAGTGAAGCGCCCTGTGCGGAGCCGCATGCAGGGTGTTGTGGGGGCTGAGGGTTAGAGACCCTCGGCTAACCGATTATGCTATATTTTATTGATTATTTGCGATAAGTTTAATTTCAAGCTGACAACCTAATGCATTTGCATATTTTTTTAATGTTGCAAGAGACGGAGAATGTTTGCCATTTCCAAGTGATGACTCAAGACGAGTGATTGCAGGTGCTTTTGTACCCATTTTTTCCGCAATTTCAGCTTGACTTAGACCCGCAGCTTGCTTGGCTTTTAGTAACTCTCTTAATAGAGAGAACTCTGATTCCAGTGCATCGTAAGCGACTTTAACCCCTTTGATTTGTAAAGCTTTCTCTTTGAGCTCAGAATGTTTCATTATTTTTTACCTCTTCCATAGCGAGCTCCTCAACAGGGAATTTTTTCAACTCTTCTAAATCACGACCCATGATAGGAATACCCCCCACTAAACTTTTCCCTAGCTCAAATTGGCTAAAGCGCTTTTTAGCTTGGCTGATTTTACTAGCCTTTCTTGTGATAGTGCAGTACTGGTTAGGTTGGCAAACCCTACTTGCCCCTTGGCAATCACTGAACTGGCAACAACTCTTGCTGGCTTTTGCGCTCGTGTTTGGTAGTTATTTGCTACGCACTTGGCGAATTTACACTTATTTTATAGAAACAAGGCAGCAATACTTGGTCGTTTTACGCCTAACCTTATTACATAACTTATTTAATAATCTGCTACCTGCTCGCTCGGGAGAAATCAGTTTCCCCATGTTAATGCACCGCTATTTTGGTCTGGCCTATCTACACGCTACCTCGGCCTTATTGTGGTTTCGCTTCTTAGATTTGCACTGCATTATTGCCCTTGCTATTTACCCGTTACTGACTATCACTGCACTCAAATTCAAGTACTTGGCTGTGCCGCTTATTTTACTGTGGATGTTGTTGCCCTTATTAATTTATGGACTACGCAAAGTTTTTTTACGCTCGGTGGCTGATAAAACGGGTAAATTCAGTGAAATCATACAGAAAATGCTTAATGGTTTGCCTAAAGACAGGCTGACTTTTTGGAAAAGCTGGGGACTTACTTGGCTAAACTGGCTGTTTAAACTGAGCACCTTTGCTTGGGTATTGAGCCAATTTATGAGTGTACCAACATGGAATGCTCTGCTGGCTGCGGTCATTGGTGGCGAATTAACGAGCGTACTCCCCTTGCATGCACCCGCTGGTCTAGGTACTTATGAAGCAGGCATTGTCGCCGCCTTAGCACCCGTTGCACCCCTAGATGAAGCCACACGCGCAGCGATTAACTTGCACATCTTTGTACTAGGCAGTGCTATTCTAGGTGGCATTATTGCTTGGCTGCTACCAACACCTCAAAGCGCTAGGCAAATCTCAGACTGACAAAATGGCTTATTGCACCGCTATACCCAATGGCCTATCTTACTACCACCAGAACGATTGATTGATATATCAATTGAATATTCATTTGCAACACAAACTAATAGTAAGGAGTATTTTAATGGCCCATCAATTACCTGATCTGCCTTATGCCAAAGACGCTCTAGCCCCTCATATCTCTGCGGAAACACTGGAATTTCATCACGACAAGCACCATGCTGCCTATGTCAATAACTTAAACAACTTAATTGTAGGCACTGAGTTTGCGGATAAAGATTTGGCAGATATTGTAAAAACGGCTGCTGGTGGTATTTATAACAATGCTGCCCAAACTTGGAATCATACTTTCTTTTGGAACTGCATGAGGCCTAATGGCGGCGGTGAACCTTCCGGTGCATTGGCTGAGGCTATTCAGCAAAAATGGGGTTCTTATGCAGCATTTAATGAGGCCTTCCAAAAATCAGCGGTTGGCAACTTTGGGTCGGGTTGGACTTGGCTAGTGAAAAAAGCAGATGGCTCTGTCGACATCGTTAATATGGGCGCGGCTGGCACCCCACTGACTACAGGTGATAAAGCCCTCCTGTGCATTGATGTCTGGGAACATGCCTACTACATCGATTACCGTAATGCACGTCCTAAGTTTGTTGAAGTCTTTATGGATAAGTTAGTGAACTGGGATTTTGTAGCAGAAAATTTTGCGGTTTGAGGTTTTAATATTTGCTCTATACCTCTCTCTACACAGCAAAAGAGAGCGCCACAAATACATAAAAATCCTCACCTCAACCTCTCTCCCTTTGGGGGGGAGGCTAATAAAATCAAGCAATTGTGCCTTCTCTACCTTTGAAAGAACGCTATAAAACCTGAAGGAAAAATTTAAAAACATAGAATATACGTATGTTGATCAGTCAGTCGATACGGCAAATAATCATCGTTTTTTTACAGTTTTTTACAAGAAAGGCTTGCCCTAAACGCTGCTTGGCGTTAAAACAGCCGCCACAAACAATAAAGTAGGGGCAAACTTGATATGTTGGAAAAATCATTAAAATGGCAGGAAACCTCTTCTTTCATTTTAGAGTGGCTCAAAGCGCCGTTAGTTACGGCTTCCATTCTTCCATCTAGCCAGAAACTGGCACAGCACATGGTCAAAGACCTCCCTCCACAAGCCAATACAGTGATTGAATTGGGACCGGGCACAGGTGTATTTACCCGTCAATTATTGGAACACGGCATCGCAGAAAGTAGCTTGGTGCTGATTGAGCTGAATACACGCTTTGCTCGCAAATTAAAACAAAGCTACCCACAGGCAACCATCATTAATGGTGCAGCCGAAGCCTTATCCCATTTAAACATCAAACAAGCTGATGCAGTGATTAGCGGCCTGCCTTTCTTATCCATGCGCGACCAACAAATTGAACAAATCCTACGCAGCAGCTTTTCGGTATTAAAGCAAAAGGGTGTATTCGTGCAATTCACCTATGGCTATCGCTGTCCAGCCAAACCACATATCTTGCAACAAACTGGTCTCAGTGCCAAACGAGCGACTGTTGTACTCGGCAACTTTCCGCCTGCCAGCGTTTATCATTTTCGTAAAAAGGTACCCACTCAAACTTGAAGTGTATCCAATCAAAGGCACGGCATTTGCGCAGCACTTTCTCGCCTATTGTCATTTCGCTGAAAACGAACATGACAACTTGTCCTGAACTTGTTAGACTGGGCAGTTCTACCGAGTTTAGATGATCTTACGGGGGCGACATGGCTTCGACGTGGATTACAAACCCTGGGGAGCATGCAGTGGATGTGGTGACCACTTAAACACTAGTCACAAACAATAGTCGCAAACGACGACTCTTACGCTCTCGCAGCTTAATAACCTGTTGAGTGCTGTCTGACCGGACTCGTGCTTGTGCGACCGGATTACAGGCATCATCTAACACAAGATCGTACCAAAACTTGTCTAGGGTGGCGGTGCTAAAACCTAACTAGACTCACCTCCAGAACAGCCTGTCAATCGGCGGGGTGGAGGTTAAATAAAAGATTGAATAAGCATGTAGCGCCTTCAGGCAGCGGATTTGCGGACGGGGGTTCAATTCCCCCCGCCTCCACCATTTAAACCTTTAAATTCAATAAGTTAACATCTAACAGTTGTCATAAATCAGTATATAACAGCATATTTATGACAATGTTATGACAACATTTCCCACCATTGGCAGCCGCAAAATAAAACGGTACATTTTACGGTATGCGGTGGGCTTTACAGAATTTGTACCAGAGGTTCTAGCGCTATTAAGCTCAAATCATCGCAAAGTAAGCGCGCCGTTGTTCCTCCGTAATGGGTTCTTGGTTTTGATTCTTTAAAATGCCCCCTAATTGCGCATTAATGCGTTCGGCTGTGCGTACAAAATCATGTATGGCCTCACGATTTTTCAAAGGGCTGGGGCTGGGCAGATTTAATATCATGGACAAACCAGGGGTGTGTTCTACCGCAATTTCTTCAGGAATTAGTGTCCAGGGCTTTACGCCATTAGCTACATTAAACAAGCTTTGTTCACCACTGTCAGTTAGAACTAAACGATGATAGACATTCATATCGCCGAAAACTAGGCCAGCATTATCCAGTGCTTCGAGTACCCGCGTGCCTTCAAAGCCTTCATTATTATCGGCGGCGATAAACATAATCAACTGGGCAGACATGTTTGTCTTATTTTTTTCTTGACGTTCCGTATTCATGACATCTGACATGTCCGGTGCATTGGCATTAGGGCTTTTACCATCACGCGCCGGGTAATCTTCCATAATGGAGGAGATTTCTTCACCATTTTCGTCATGCAAGGTGTGCAGGGGAGGCAGTTTGCGTGTTTGTGGCAAATCTTTGCGTGATTTCCGGCTAATCAGGTAAATGACTGCCAGTGCTACCAGTCCGGCAATCATAATCATCAGGCTGACTGTTTCCATAGCTACGATCCTTTGCTGAATTATTCTGTCCTTAACAGATACACTGAGGGATAGGGTTTTTTATTCACCAGCAAGCTTGACAGCTTCTGCCACATCCACGCTGACCAAACGTGAGACACCTGCTTCACGCATGGTAACACCGATAAGATGATCGGCAAGTTCCATGGTGGTTTTATTATGCGTGATAAAGATGAATTGTACCCGTTTAGACATGTGTCTGACCAGTTCACAAAAGCGTCCAACATTAGCTTCATCAAGTGGTGCATCCACTTCATCAAGCATACAAAACGGTGCTGGATTGAGCTCAAAAATTGCAAAAACCAGTGCCACAGCCGTCAGTGCTTTTTCGCCGCCTGACATGAGGTAAATATTGGAGATACGTTTACCGGGTGGCTTTGCCATAATGGCAATGCCTGTGGTTAGCCAGTTATCACCCGTCATTTCCAGATAACATTCGCCGCCACCAAACAAGCGAGGGAACATATCACTCAGGCGATGATTGACTTGCTCAAAAGTCGCTTTGAAGCGGGTGCGTGTTTCTTTATCTATCTTACGTATGGCTGTTTCCAGCATTTCTAGGGCGTTCACCAAATCTTCATTTTGTTGGTCAAGATAAGTTTTACGTTGATCTAGTTCATGAAATTCTTCAATAGCTGCCAGATTGATAGAGCCGAGACGTTTGATGCTATTAGTGAGTTGTTGCAGCTTTTGTTGCAAATCTGCTAGATGATCTTGCTTAGTCAGTGTGCTCGCTAGGGTATCTAAATCAAAGCCGGTTTGTTCCAGTTGTTCTTTAAGCGTTTGACTGCGGACTTGTATAGTCTGCCAATCTAGCTTGAGTTGTTCTTGTTGCGTGCGTAAGGTATCCGCCTGCCGTTCTGCGTGTATTCGTTTTTCATCTTGTTGTTGAATGTTTTGCTGAATATGTTGTAATTGCTGGCGTGCCTCGCCTAGACGCAATTCGACAACTGAGCGCGTTTGGCGCTGTTCGTCGCGTTGTGCTTGTAAAACCTCCAGCAGATTATCTGGCTGTGCCATTTGTTCCAATAATTCATCACGCTGTTGTTCTAGTGATGCTAGGCGCTGATTGACCCGTTCCAGTTGCTGTTGGCTATTCAGTTGTTGCATGCGACTATTTTCCATCGCTAAGTGCAATTTGTGTTGCTGTTCTTGCAGTTGGCGTAATTGTTGGCGCTTATCCAGTACAGCTTGTTGCTTTTCTTCACGTTGCGCGGCTAATTGCGCTCGTATTTGTTCTAGTGACTCCAATAGAAGTAGGGCTGCATTGTGTTGTTCAGTGGCTTGTTCTAACAAAAGTTTGTCGTCAGATTGTCTTACTTGTAGGTCTTGCGTTTCCTGTTGAATTTGTGTACGGCGCTGTGCCATTTGATCCAGTCGTTGTTGCAGAGCGTGCAAGCGGCTATTTAATTCAGACTCACTACGGTGCAGGCGGTTGACTTCATTTTGGTAGTGCTGGCGCTGATTGTCTTGTTCATACGTTTGCTCACGCAAGTGTTCTTGCTGCTGTTGCTGCTCCGCCAAGCTAGCTTGTAGGGTTTGTAATTGCTCTTGTAGCTGGCGAATATCTTGTTGGCGTTGCAAGACACCGACACCATTATGGGCATCTTGCTTGTCAGGCCAGCGTATCCAATGTTTACCCACCCAAATACCGCTGCGTGTAATAGCGGACTGATGGTCTGCCCAATGAGAGTGTTGCAGCAGTGCTTCTTCCAGTGTTTCTACACAATAGACTAAGGGTAAGAGCGTGCGAGCACTACTGGGAGCTATAATTTTAGCGGCTAATGTTTGAGGCGGAGCTGTCTGAGATATTACTGTTTGAGCCGAAGCTGTGGTCTCCAGCAAGCTTAAACCGCTTTCAGGTGTTGGAAGTTGTGCTAGTCGTGCATCAAGATGATCAAGCGTAAGCATATCCAATGCTTGATCAAGCACGATTTCTAAGGCTTGTTCCCAGCCTGTTTCGACTTGCAAAATTTCTTTCAAGCTAGCCTGTTTGTCTAATTGTTGCCGTTTGAGCCAGTCTTGGTGTTTTTGTTGATTTTTGTTTTGACTGGCTTGTTGCAAAGTTTCCAGTGATGCTAAGCGTCCTTGTAAGGATTGTATGCGGGAGCGTTTTTGGTCTAGCTCAGTTTGCAAGTAGTGCGCTTGTTGTTGCTGTTGTTGCCATTGCTCAGTACAAGCTTGTAAGGCAATCTCAGCATTGGCATGAGCGTCGCGTGTAATCTTCAGCTCGCTGAGCAGTTCTGCGCTGTCTTGTACAAATTGGCTATCGCTGAGTTGCTGTGTTTCTTGGTGTGACTTGTCTAGGCGTTGTTGGTATTGTTGAAGTTGTTGCTCCAGTTGTGCCATGCGGGTTTTTTCTACTTGAGCTTGGCGAGCTGGTTCGGCTAAACGGTGTTGTAATTGTTGCCATTGTGCCTGCCAATCTTGTGCTGCTTGTTCGGCTTGGAACAAACTTTTTTCTGTTTGCGCAATTTGTTCTTGTACCAAGATTGACTCTGGTTTTAATTCGAGCAATTGCTGTTGGCTGGCTTGTAGTTTTTCACGGTCTTCACGGGCATATTGCAGGGTTTCATCTAATGCCTGTTGCAGTTTTTGTAGATTATACTGTTGGCGCTGCTGATTATCTTTTTGAAACTGTATCGTTTGTTCAATGCGGCTAATGTCAGCGCCTGCTTGGTAATATTCACCTTGAATAGTATTTAAATGTTCGTTGGCTGCGCTATAGTGTTCGCGTAATTGTGCAACGCTTGCTTCATGGCTTTGTACAATTTGTAATTGAGCTTGATAGCTTTGTGAGGTTTGTGCCAGTTTTTCTACTAATAACGCATTGTTTTGCTGTAAATCTTGCCATTGTAGGTATAACACCAGCGCTTCCAGATGGCGTTCTTCTTCACGTAAGGCTTTGAATTTTTCGGCGGATTTAGCTTGTTTGTCTAGTTTTTGTAGCTGCTTGCCTAATTCATCACGTAAATCAGTTAGCCGTTCCAGATTTTCTCGCGTGGAAGCTATGCGTGCTTCAGTTTCACGGCGACGGTCTTTGTAGCGGGAAATACCTGCGGCTTCCTCCAAGGTATTACGTAGTTCTTCGGGTTTGGCTTCAATCAGTCGTGAAATTGTACCTTGTTCAATAATGGCGTAACTACGTGGTCCCAAACCAGTACCTAGAAAAATATCCGTAATATCGCGGCGCCGACAGCGTGCACCGTTTAGGAAATACTTCGACATGCCATCGCGGCTGACCTGACGTTTGATAGCAATTTCGGTAAAGCGCGCATATTCACCGCCCAATTGCCCGTCATGATTGTCGAATACTAATTCTACTGAAGCTAAACCAACTGGCTTACGAGCGGAAGAGCCGTTAAAGATAACGTCCTCCATAGATTGACCTCGTAAATGTTTGGCAGAACTTTCGCCCATGACCCAGCGCACCGCATCAATGGTATTCGATTTACCACAGCCATTAGGGCCGAGTATACCTACCAGATTACTGCGTAAGTCTAGGGTAACAGGGTCAACAAAGCTCTTAAATCCGGCAATGCGGATTTTGCTCAAACGCACGGCAGTGGGTAGCTCCGCTTCGGTTAGGGGAAAAAGCGGCTAAGAATGATATAAAATGCAGGGGATTTCAATATTGAGCGATTCAAGCTTGGCGACTTGCCGATTTATAGGGTATGTTATATGCAATTATTGATCACTCACTGTTGAACAGCAAACTATCGCGGTGAATTAATGTCATAAGTTACGGGTGTGCCGTTATTACTGACTTTGGTAAGACGGTAACAGGCGCATCCCGCTTATTTATATCACAACTCAGAACTCCCCCATTCCCCACTTTAGGCGGTGTTACTGTTTGCAGTAGCACCGACTTTTTACCACTTAATTTTTATCACCTTGAGCGTAAAACCCCGCCAATCAAGTCACCACATCAGGGGCTTCGCGTCCGGTCAAGTCTTTGATATTGGCGATTTCTTCTGCAATCTGTATTAGGTCAGACAAAACTTCCTGAGTATCTTGATCGTGATATTTGACATCAGGCTCGTATTGTTCCAGATAAATACGCAAAGTTGCACCCTGAGTGCCAGTACCAGAGAGACGGAATATTAAACGGGACTCATCTTCAAAGAGTATGCGTATGCCTTGATGTTTACTCTCTGAGCCATCCGTAGGATCAGTATAAGTAAAGTCATCAAGCGTTTTGATCAGTTTGCCTTTTATTAGTGTGCCGGGCAGGGTGGTGAATTGCTGACGAATATGTTCGATGAGTATGTTGGCCGCAGCACTGGGAATGGCCTCATAGTCGTGGCGAGAGTAGTAGTTGCGCCCATACTCTGCCCAGTGTTGGCGCACAATGTTTTCTACTGAGTCTTGCTTTTCAGCCAATAAATTGAGCCAGAATAGCACAGCCCACAGACCATCCTTTTCACGAATATGATCTGAGCTTGTACCAAAGCTTTCTTCACCGCACAAAGTAATGCGTTCAGCATCTAGCAAGTTGCCAAAGAACTTCCAGCCAGTCGGTGTTTCGTAATGAGCGATACCCAGTTTTGCAGCAACACGATCAACCGCTTGGCTGGTAGGCATGGAACGGGCTACGCCTTTGATGCCCTGTCGATAAGCTGGAATCAAATGTGCGTTGGCCGCTAGAATGGCTAAGCTATCACTAGGCGTGACAAAAAAGTAATTGCCCAAAATCATATTGCGATCACCATCGCCATCTGAGGCTGCGCCAAATGCAATATTTTGGGTTGAGTACAATAAACTCATTAATTCTTTGGCATGCGCTTGATTAGGGTCAGGGTGGCCACCGCCAAAGTTAGCCAGTGGTTGTTCGTGTATAACCGTGCCATTGGGCGCGCCGAGGCGTTCTTCAATAATGCGCTGGGCATAAGGGCCGGTGACAGCGTGCATGGCATCAAAACGCATACTGAAGTTTTCAGAGCGGAGTAATTGACTAATTTTGTCAAAATCGAATAGCGATTCCATTAAAGCCAAGTAATCAGAGACTGGATCAATGACTTGGATCTGCATCTCATTGAGCGTATAAGTGCCAGTCTTATCCAAAGGGATCGGCTTTATACCCAGCGTCCGATATTCTTCCACGGTTTTGCTGTTTTCGTACAAGGCTGTGGTGAAACTTTCAGGCGCAGGGCCACCATTACTAATATTGAACTTAATGCCGAAGTCACCTTCCGGGCCACCCGGGTTATGACTGGCAGATAAAATAATGCCACCTAGGGCTTGGTGTTTACGTATAAGATGGGAGGCGGCTGGTGTGGATAGAATACCACCTTGGCCGACCAAAATGCGTCCAACACCATTCGCAGCAGCCATACGTAAAATAATTTGTATCGCTTCGCGGTTGAAATAACGTCCATCGCCACCCAAAATCAGCGTACTTCCCTCATGGTCAGGCAGAGTATTGAAAATAGCCTGTACAAAGGTCTGCAAATAATCGGGTTGCTGAAATTGTTTAACACTTTTCCTGAGACCCGAGGTTCCTGGTTTTTGGTTAGTAAAAGGGGTGCAAGCGACTATTTCTATGTCCATGAGCTAAAAGCCTGTGAGTGATTATCAGTGTGTTTTTGTCAATTTCCGAGACAGCATTTGGTTTGACACGACTTTGGTGATAAAGGTAGCCTCCCGAGACCAGTGTTTATTATGGAATTATGCTAGTTAAAGAACAAGTACAATCTGTTGTCTCTCCACGTCCCAATAGTTTTTCGGGTTTAATGGAAATTTATGAGATCAACTATATCCAGCTCAGGCTATTGCTGGGAGATTTGCGCTGTGCCAGTGGATTGGAGGGCGTCTATGCGGCTGGATTAGTGGGGCATCTGCTGCTAAAAATTGAAGTTAAAGAAAGCTCAAAGCACACTACAACCTTGTTAATGACCTATTTGTTTGGGCAGGATAGTCAAGGCAATCCTTTGGAAACTCGCCCCGATATGCTAGTTCGTGTGTATCATGATGCTTTACAAGCAGAGGTTGTCTCCCACCGTTGCAAGTTGGCCATCTCGGGCAGTTTGCGGCATCGCATGCCAGAGACGGATAGTGTGCTGTACTGCCGCTGGCGCATAAATCGCTTTTTGTTTAAATGGTTAAGCTACCTGCGCCGTAGAAATTATATGCTTGAAACGGTCACATTAAATACGATTGACCGTTTTTATAGGATAAACTAGAATCTTGACTATATTAATAGGGAATTAAGCATTTCAGGTTTAGTAGGAGATACGCCATGAAGCTTTCAACAAAAGGAAGGTATGCAGTTACGGCGATGATGGATTTGGCCATTCATGATCATGAAGGCCCAGTGACTCTGGCGGATATTTCTAATTGCCAGGGTATTTCACTCTCCTATCTTGAACAACTATTCGCCAAATTGCGTAAATATGGACTGGTCGAAGGGGTGCGTGGCCCAGGTGGTGGTTATCGCTTGGGGAAACCCGCCAGTCAGATCAGTATTGCACAGATTATTACGGCGGTAGATGAAAATATTGACGCTACACGCTGTCGTGGTAATGAAGATTGCCATGGCGGAGAGAAGTGTCTGACTCATCAATTGTGGGTAGGTTTAAGTGATCGCCTTTTTATGTTTTTAGATGAGCTGACCTTGGCTAGCTTTATTAACCGCCCGGAAATTCGCGCAGTTGCAAAACGACAGGATACGACGGCTAGTCGCATTGCTACCATGTTCCCACCGCGAGTCTCTGCCGCAGGTTTGTGATCTTGTAATGCTGTAGTTTATTCAGGCGCAGGCTCGTTCTGTGTTGACTTGCTTGGTCGTAATGCTATTACTGCTGTCGCTAATTATTTCCCCGGTTCTGACTGACAAACGGTGAAAGCGGAATTCAGGTTGGATTTCCAATAAAGTTAATTGTCCTAAGGTCTTTTCCTCTGTATAAGTCGCGCCTGTGTCGATATAGCATAAGTTGCTGTTTAACAAAGGGCGGCTTACCGGAGTGTGTCCCATAATAACCAAGTCGATGCCACTGACCGGTGGTGTATGCCCAGTCAATTGTAATTGCCGAAAACGATTGCGCGCCCACAAAGCTTGATCACGTAATTGGTTATCATGTTCTAATTTTGAGACAAATTGTGCCCAACTGATGCCGCTAGGAATATCTGCATGCACGATGCCCATGCGCCCTAAGCTTGAGTTAATTTCCATTACTAAGGGTAATTGAACAATAATATCGCGGATGCGCGAGTGTAAATGTGGAGGAATACTGGCCCACCATTTACCACCATTACGTTCTATCCAGTTACGATAAACAACGCTATCCTCCGCAGAGTCCAATAGCATTTGTTCATGATTGCCACGAATGGCATGAAACCAAGGGTAGTTGAGAAATTCAATCACACGCCAAGATTCTGGGCCACGATCAATCAAATCACCCACTGAAAATACACGGTCGTGCTTCATGTCAAAGTTGATTTTCAAGAGCAGCATTTCTAGTGCAGAAAACTGGCCATGAATATCACCGACGACAAAATCCCTACCTTTTAAGTTACAGTTAAAAAATTTGAACGGCATCTCTGACAAGTTTTGGTTGTTATGGCACTGGTCTGGAAAGGGAACTGTGCCAAATGGGTTTGTGGTTGGTCAGCCATGTCATTTTTACACCTGATCAGCTTGTTCTTCGAGTATTAGCCAGATAAACGCTAATACTCGTCGAATAACCGTATACTGCGAACCCTTAACTCCTTGGGGAGAGTATTTACAGCAAGCTATCAGGGTTAATCATTTCCTCATGCAGTCTGAATCCTTGTAGTGCCAAACCCCTATCCACATCAATATCCATCCTAAAATAAAGCTACTCCCTCCAACTGGGGTTATCATGCCAAAGTTACGATTGGCCGTGAGCACATACAGATATAGACTCCCGGAAAAGACAATAATTCCAAAGATAAAAGCATAAGCCGCATAACGCAGCCATTTGTTAGGATCGTGGAGGTAGAGTAGTCCTAGCGCTAGTAGAGCAGAGGTATGATAAAACTGGTATTCAACGCCGGTATGAAAACGTTGCTGCATCGGCTCTTCAAGCAGCTTTTCCAAGCCATGAGCTCCAAATGCGCCCAGTATCACTGCTAGCATTCCCAAAAGGCTGGCAGCGAGTAAAATAAAGTTCTTTTGCATAATGGAAAATCCTGTATGGATAGTGAACAGAAGAAGCAATTATACCGAGTTATACTCAAATTAATGGCCTGGAGTGGCATATTAATTTTGCTAGGTGTTTTTTTACGGAGTTGTTTTTTTAGTGGTTAAATTTAAAGGGCGTGGAATTGTCACGTTTAGGCAGAATTGCCAGCCTAGCATGAGAAACAGATGGTTGAGATGGTTTTGAATGACGGTGGTATTTGAGATACCGTTCAAGTGCTGTACATCAATAAAGTGAAATTGAGGAATTTTTCAATAGTTTTTGTACTGCACTGGATAGGCCACCTGCAAAACTTGCCCCATTTTGATACCACTGTCGTTCTGTATCGGCAATAGTAAGCGGTTCGCTTATGTCTATCAGCAAAGGTTGCAGGTGCAAATGGTAATGGGAAAAACAATGAGTTTGTACCGTTAATGTGTGGATTGTCTGTGGTGTTTTTGTCAGTGAGGCTAGGGCGGCGGCCTCGTCTTCAAATTCAGGAAAACTCCATAAGCCTCCCCAAATACCTGTGGGCGGGCGTTTCTCTAATAAAATCTCGCCCTTTACGTTGCGTAGTATGAGAGCAACGCGGTGTTTTTCTGGTAAGGTTTTTTTAGGTTTGGGAGAAGGGTAATCTTGCGGATTGCCTTGTTGACGAGCTAAACAGTCTGCTTGAATCGGGCAAAGCAGGCACGCAGGACGGCTGCGGGTACACAACATTGCGCCTATATCCATCATCGCTTGAGTATAAGCTGCATTGCGGTGAGTGGGTACATGCTGCTCAGCATAGCGCCAAAGTTGTTTTTGTACTTCGCTTTGACCGGGATAGCCTGCCAGCGCATGGTAACGTGCTAACACTCGTTTGACATTACCATCGAGTATGGCGTGAGGCTGATTGCAAGCTAGCGATAAAATAGCGCCTGCGGTTGAGCGACCAATGCCAGGCAAGGCTGCCACTTGTTGCATCTCACTAGGGAACATACTATGATGCTGATCGCGGATTAATTGTGCCGCTTTATGTAGATTGCGGGCGCGGGTGTAATAACCTAGACCTTCCCAGTGTTTGAGTACAGCATCCAGCGGTGCATTCGCTAGGGCAATGACATCAGGGAAATTTTGCATAAAGCGTTGGTAATAGGGGATAACCGTCGTGACTTGTGTTTGTTGCAGCATAATCTCTGAAATCCACACCCGATAAAGTGTAGGAGCTTGTTGCCAAGGCAGGTTTTTGCGCCCGTATTGGTCATACCAAGCCAGCACTTTTTCTGCAAAGCTCATATTGTTGTCCTGAAACAAACACTATAATAAGGCGGCTTACCTTAGCCAATTAGCGGGTGTAGTTCAATGGTAGAACGGTAGCTTCCCAAGCTGCATACGAGGGTTCGATTCCCTTCACCCGCTCCAGTGCCTTGTTCTATAGCGTCCTGATAAATCCGAAAATCCCATTGACACGTTATCTTAAGCATGAAGGTGCTGGGTTAACACAGCGTTTTTATTAATCATGTCATCGTCAATTAAACCTATGTCTGAGCAAGCAAAAACCGATACCACATCCCCAAATTCTGACAGCCCACCCCGCTGGGTATGGCGCTGCACGGAGGAATCACTGAAAAATGGCTAATTATCTTGCTGCGTTCTGAAGCTTCTGTTGCTTTGGGTGTGAGGATGTTGGAAAACTATGTAGACAGGAATGAAGATAAAGTAGCTTTTAATATTGTCTTATACCCGTTCGTGGTGTTTGGTATTTGGCTGCGAAGTTTGTTGATTCGGTTTTTTGCGACCTTGCGTTATCCAGTACGTGGTATAAAGCAGTTACCTGTAAACTGGCATCGGATTAGTTGGTGTATGGATTTAACCTATCCACCTGAATTATTGCCTGATGCCAAAACAGTGGGTGAAATTTTTTCAGTGAGTGGTTTATTTAAGAATTTTTCTGACTCCAATAAAGATCCTATCTTGGTCTTATTTTTGGCTTGTTCCTGGTATTTTCCCGCTTTGCTATGGCGCTGGAGTCTGAAAGCAACATGGCTGAGTCTATCGCCCGATGGCACACATGGCGCATTGTCTCATTCATCCTGCTGGGCTACAGCTATATCCTGTATCTGGCGAATCTCTGGTATCCCGATCAGGCCAGCCGCTTTATTGCTGATTGGTTAATCCCCTACCTCTGATTTCTGTCTGCTACGATGGTGAAATTCACATAAAATTGCACTATTCTTTCGGTGTGGTTTGTGTGGTTCTGTTGGGTTGCAGGAATACCACCATTACTCTGGAATTTCTTTATTTGTTTTTCTTCTTTAGTAGCGTTGAGTACATCGTCATTATGTTAGCGGTAGGTGACAAGGTGGAAAAAGTTGAGTCTTTCAACATAGCACGTTTATTGTGGTGCTGCGATGACTTGGGCGTTGAGATTAAGGCACTACCTACAGAGCTAAAAATTTCCCAAAAAACATTCGAGAAGCTATTGAAGGGAGAAAACGTGTTGACGTTTGGGCAGTTGCAACGCATCGCTGATTTCTTTGGACGTAGTGCTCTGTTTTTCCTTGAGTCAGGACAAATCAGCAATAAACAGGCCAGTGGTACTCAATACCGTACATTACAGAACCAAAAACCAGCTATTACACCAAAGTTAAGGAAATTAATACGTGCTGTTGAAAAACAACGTAAGGTGTTGATTGAGTTAACGGATGAAGATGAAAGCATTGAGCCTGTAGCCTTCCCTGAGCTTCATCAGCTGCAAACACTTAGAGAGAAAGCAGAAGTTGTCCGTAGTTGGCTGGGGCTTGAAGAGAGCAGTCACTACACGTTTGATGATTATCGGCAAGCCATTGAGTTCAGAGGAGTTTTTGTTTTCGTTAGCAATGCTTATAGTGGACGGTGGCAAATTGACAAAGATAGTCCTGTACGTGGCTTTTCCCTGTACTATGAACACTATCCCGTTATCTCTGTAAAAAAAGCGGAGAGTAAGTCTGCTCAAACATTTACGCTGTTGCATGAGTTGGCGCATCTTTTGCTGCATAAAGATAGCTTTATTGATGATGAAGATGACCTGTTTTGGAGTAAAGGTAAAGAACAGGAGGCCAATGAGTTAGCCAGTAAGGTGCTTATGCCTTATGGTTGTTTCGAGCAGTTGGATTTTGAACGCTTTCCAGAAGACCAACCAAGCGAGTTTCATGTTTTCTTTGAACCTGTTGCAAAACAGTTAGGTATTAGTACGGAAGTTTTGCTTGTTCAAGCTGTAAAAGATAAGAAGTTGGATTTTGAGCAGTACCGTCTTTATAAAAGTATGATGAGCAGGCCGAGAAGGAAGCCGGAAAGTCCTATACCACGTAATTACAGGCATAGAGAACCCATTAATATGTTTGGTGTTCCTTATGTGTCTGCTGTTCTCAATGCTTTGAATGAGAAGGAAATTTCTTTAAGTCGAGCCAGCAAGTATCTGGATGGCATCCAAGTTAACGATATTAAGAAACTGGAGAGCCATTTACTCATAAGCGCCAACTTAATGCAGTAACGTATTGATTACACAAGGCTCACATCCAGTTTTCGACAGACTTCAATCAACCTGCTGACGCCCGATGGCAA
>PDWI01001003.1_pt1 | contig 45737 bp, 41 predicted proteins | sample 1430891 | NCBI WGS metagenome assembly PDWI01 (sample SAMN01162508, study PRJNA174530) | Oral metagenome, whole genome shotgun sequencing project. | biome: Marine environment; feature: Marine mammal; material: Swab sample of the gingival sulcus; isolation source: swab sample of gingival sulcus...
CGGCCTCTTAACTCTCATTCAGCCGCGCGCTCCGCCAGCGAGTGCCGCTGCCCGCTCGCTCCTCTACAGACCGCCCTGTAAGCCGATTAAACACCCCTCCCATTGACAAAAACATCCAGAAATCATAAAAAAGACCCAATGGCGGACATTAAAGGACAAATAATGACATTACCCGACGTTGCTGAAGCTTTAATGGTTTCCGAGAAAACTGTAGTCCGAATGCTTCAGGACGGCTCCATTCCCGGTTTCAAGGTTTCAAACCAGTGGCGTTTTCACCGGGAAGATTTAAAAGAATGGCTGGAACAGAAACGCAAGGGAACAACCCGGCGCCATGGAACTCTGCTCAGCAGCGAAGCAGATGAAGTACCTCTTTCCAGGCTGACTGACGAAAGTCTGATAGTAACAGGCATAAGGCCCGGTTCCGCAGAACAGATACTGAATGCTCTGGCAGCCCCTCTGGCCGAACAAGGCATAATCCGCAGCAAACACAAATTTGTGGAAAGCCTTCTTCAGAGGGAACAAATGATGTCCACCGGTATAGGCGGAGGCGCGGCCATTCCCCATATCCGGCACCCGGAAGAACTGCCGGCAGCCCGGCCTGCTCTGGTTATAGGAACCTGTCCCGAAGGCATCGACTGGAAAGCCATAGACGGCCGGCCGGTAAAACTTTTTCTGCTTCCGGTTTCTGCCGATGAAGTCAGCCATCTGCGGCTGCTCTCTCTTATCCGGAAGGTTCTGCTGGACGAGGATCTCAGTTCCCGGCTTATTCAGGCTGCCGCGCCGCATGAACTTATAAGCCTGCTTTTGAAATATGAAGTGCAGCAGCACTCACTGCAATAACAATCCAATAGAAAGGAGCATCATCATGATTGCCTCGCTTGTAAAAGAAACCCGCACCCGCCTGGGCGCAAAACCAAAAGACAAAGATGAAGTACTGAAAATGGCCGCCTCACTTCTGGCAACTGACCAGGGAGCCGTTGGAATTCCCGAACAGGACATTCTGAATCTGCTGGTTCAGAGAGAAGAACTGGGATCAACCGGCATTGGTGAAGGAATTGCCATTCCGCACGCAACCATTCCAGGCGCGTCGGAAATTACTATTGCTCTTATTACAGTACCGGACGGAGTGGATTATAATTCCCTGGACGGCAAACCGGTTAAAGCGGTGTTTGCCATGTGTGCGCCGGAAGACCGCCGCTCTGCTCATGTGCGGAATCTGGCCGAGCTTTCCCGCCTGGTTAAAAATCCCGGTTTTCTGCAGCAGCTCTGCGCGGCCGAAACCTTTAAACAGATTACTGACGTACTGAGCGGAGATGAACCTGCCGGCGAACAGGAAACAAAACCCTCCAAAAAAAGTCTGCTGTGGGCGGTTATTCAGAAACCGGAATTACTGGAACCGTTACTGGAGGTTCTAACCGGCATTACCAGCTCTGAAGCCGTTGTTTTTGACTCACACAGCTCCGGAAGATACCTGAAGGCCATGCCGTTGTTTGCTTCTTTCTGGACCGATGAAGAACGGCGAACCGACGCGAAAGTGGTTATGGCCGTTATTGACCGCCACGCCGGTAACGAAACCATAAGACGTATTTCTTCCAGTGTGGCCGACCCTTCCCGCGAGGAAGGCCTGCTTCTGGCTTTGCAGGAACTTTCGCTGGTTACCGGGAACCTGGAATTATAGGAGAAATTAATGCAGATGCCTCTTCTCCCCAATCTTGTTCATATTGAAGCTATTCCCGTTCTCCTGATTGTCGGCCTTATGAGCCTTCTGGCCTACTATGCCGGAAAAACCATGAAACCGCTGCGCCTGCCGTCGCTGATAGGTTTTATGCTGGCAGGAGTTATTCTTGGTCCGTCCTTTCTGGGACTGCTGGACCACGAAGTTCAGCACCGCCTTTCCTTTCTGACCGATACGGCCCTGTCTTTTGTAGCCGTCAGTATTGGTCTGGAACTGAAACTAAGCACACTTAAACGTCTGGGCAGCGGAGTTATTACAGTTATTTTTGCCGAATCGCTGACGGCCTTTATTCTGGTATTCCTGAGTGTATGGGCTTTTACCGGCAATGTGCCACTGGCTCTCATTTTCGGCGCCATTGCTCCGGCCAGCGCTCCGGCCGGTACTGTGGCCGTTATTAAAGAGTACAAGGCACGCGGCCCCCTTACACAGACTCTTTACGCGGTTGTCGGTTTCGACGACGGTCTGGGCATTATTATTTTCGGTTTTGCGGCGGCCATTGCCCGGCATCTGCTGCAGCCGGCAGGCGGAGGCAGTTTTCTCAGTCTGCTGACACCGCCGCTGCTGGAAATTGGACTGAGTCTGGCTGTTGGTGTTGCGCTGGCTTACATTTTTTCTCTGGCTGCCCGGAAAAACGACTCCCGCCGGGATCAGTTTCTCATGCTCTTTATTTTTGTAATGATCGGCACAGGTCTGAGTCAGAAACTGCATCTTTCACTCATACTCACAAACATGGTATTTGGTATGGTTGTCGTCAATTCTCAGCGCCGCTCACTCATTACCCAGCTCCACGACGCCCTTGCGGACATTATGCCTCTGCTTTTCCTTATGTTTTTTACTCTGGCCGGAGCCAACCTCCACGTTTCCGAACTGCCGGCCCTGGGTCTATTGGGTCTGATTTATATTCTCAGCCGCGGTGCAGGCCTGATGGGCGGTGCATGGATTGGTTCCAGCATGGGAAAACTGGAAAAGAAAATCCGCAACAATCTGGGTATGGGAATTCTTTCCCAGGCCGGTGTTGCCATAGGTCTGGCCCTGATTGTTAAAGCGGAGTTTGCCGAGTTTGGGGTTCAGGGAGAACTTCTGGGAGCAACAGTGCTGACAACCATTTCCGCCACCTGTATTGTCTTTGAACTGATTGGCCCGGTAACCACCAAGATAGCCCTGAAACGGGCAGGAGAAATTCCCGCCTGAGACGTGCTCCGGCGCATATCAGTATAGAAACTGCTGGATTAAGTAAAAACTATCTGGCAGTAATTTCAAAAGACTATTATGATGGAAACGGAAAATAAAAATCCGAAAAATATTTGTTAAACCGCTGGGAATTAAACTTCACAGAAAAGGAAGCAGCAGCATGAAAAAAGGACTATTCTTTGTTATTGTTTTTTTGACTATTTTATCCGGTTTATACGCGGATATCGCGGATCAGGTGGTTATTGTCCGTTCAAAATTTCCGGAACACGTCAAACAGACTTATGAGCAGATTGCCAACTGGCTGGAGAATTCCGGTGAAGGAGATCTTTCTGAATATTTCAGGGACATGCAGAACGGCCGCTTCGGCAGCGGTTCTGTGGTCCGCTCGGCGGAAGGAAAAATACTTATTCTGACCAACTACCATGTTGTAGCCCATTCCCCCACAGTTTCGGTGGAATTCTCCGGACGCAAAGGTGAAGGAACCGTTTATGAGAACCTGCCGGTCATTGCCGCGGATATAAACCAGGATCTGGCTCTGGTGGAAATTAATGTTCCTGTTAAAGAAATACCGGCGCCCCTGACTTTTACAACAGGGATACAGCCGGACGGAACCAAGGTCTGGTCAGCCGGATACCCCGGTTTAATTTCTTCGCCGTCCTGGCAATTTGCCGAAGGAACAGTTACCAACCAGGAAGCCGGCACGAAGAATCTGCGTGTTCCCGGCATCCCGTATGTTATCCAGCACTCTGCGCTGATTGATCCCGGCAGCAGCGGCGGACCGCTGCTCCGCCCCGGAACCGAAGAGGGGGAATACACCATTGTGGGTGTTAATACCTGGCGCGTCCGGGGGCGCGACAACACCTATTTTGCCATTCCGGCAGAACAGGCCCAAAACTTTATTGAGCAATGGGGCGACAAGAAAGAAGAAACAGATCCGGAAGTTATTCAGAAGCAGCTGCATTCAGCAAGTAATGAGTTTATTGAGCTGTTCGCCTCTGAAGACCTGCAGAATAAAGAAGAAGCCCGCATGAAGGCAGCCAGGGCCATGATTTCGGATAACTTTATATCTGAAGACGGCTGGAAATGTTTTCTCAGCTACCGGCGGACACTGGAAGACGACGAAAAAGATCGTCTGGACTCTGTTTTTATCAGCCATGATCCTTTCGAAGCCATGGGTGAAGCTCTGGCAGCTCTGCTCTCTGAAAAAATGGGAACATCCGGCGCTGCACTTCTGGAGATGAGTGAACCGGATACTGACGGGGTAATAACGGCACGCTACAGCCTGGAAGAAAAAGAGACCACAATTCAGTGGAAACGCATTGGGGAACAATGGAAAATATTCAGCTCTGACGCAACCGGTCAGCATGTAAAAGACGAAAACGGGAAAAGCAAGGAAGCCCCGGAAAAGGGAATAGACCGCCGGATTCAGGGGACTTCTGTTCTATTCCGCGGAGGGGTTCTTTTCCCCCAGCCCTCGCTTCATAACACAAGCATGAGCGCCAGCGGCAGCCTTGGTGCCTACTTGAATCTAAGCGCCGAAAACATCATTAATCCATTCTTTGGTTATGGAATAGGAGGAACTATCAGACTGTACAGCATCTCTGTTACAAACGGGACAACTGAAAAATACAAGATAAGCAAAACAACATTTTGCGGCTATTTAAGAACCCAGCTGCCCTTTGTTGCCGGGAAAGGAGCTGTAACGCTGATTCCCTTCCTGACAGCGGGAATGCAGATAGGCTTTGACGTATCCGTGGTCTTCAACAGTACTCCCATGTCAATGCTCCGGCTGGAAATTCCTCTGCACGCGGGCATGGAAATGACAACAGCCAAACTTGCGGATAAATTCCACTGGGGTTTGGGAGCCTCATACTCCTTCGACCTGTTTGGCAGCGATTTGAACAGCACTAAAATTAACGATAACAGCCTGACCTGTAATTTATACTTAAGGTTTATTCTTTAGAATTTTCTTCGCGGGGAAACCTCCAATTCTCCGCGGAGAACCCCTTGCCGGCAATCTCTTGCTTGCCTTTTTAAAAAGATAACATTATTTTTAGAATTTGAACCGTACTAATACTTCCCTGCCGCCCCCCAGCTAAAGTATTATGCACCGAAAAAATGGAAGACAGAATTATGACAAGCTGCAAAAAGATACTGCTTTACCTTACCGCAGGCCTTCTGCTGGCCTCCTGCACCATGAACCAGAATATATACCTGAATAATTCCGGCGGAGGCAGTGTTTCCTTTAATCTTGAAACAGCGGATTACCTTACAGATGTTCTGAAAGAACTGCAAAGCCTCTTCCCTTCAGACCAGGCTGTTGCTGAAGACGGAGTACTCTTTGATGTTCCCGCCATCCGCTCTGATTTTAAGGAAAGAGAAGACGTGGAATTACTCCGGCTGGAGTCTCCTTCTCCCAACAGGCTGGAAGGAGAATTTGAATTCAAGGACATGGCAGCTTTCTTTCAGACTATTCCGGAGAACAGCCCGGAGAGCAATCTGATCAGCCTGGATAAAAACGGCAAAACTTCAACAGTAACAATCAGAATAACCCGGGAAACTGTGGAGGCCCTGCTGGAAGCCAACCCTTCACTGAACAACCCCCTGGTGGAAAACTTCGGTCCAGCGGCATCGGAAGGCCTTTCACAGAACGACTACCTGGACATGATGGAATTTGCTCTGGGCAGCGAAAGCCGCCAGGGTCTTATGGATTCCGCGCTGAATCTGACAATCAGGGTAGACGGAAAAATTACCGGGCAAAGCGGGGGTACCCGTGTGGACGGCCATACTGTCCGCTATAAGGTGCCCGTACTGCCGGTTATCCTCCTGAAAAACCCAATATCCTATTCCCTGAGTTACACAACACAATGAATCAGTTTATTAAGAATTCTCTCCGTTTTTCAGTACCCATTATTGTTGTCATTGCCGTACTTACCGTAGTTCTGGGCTTTCAGGCCCTAAAAGTACGAACGGATACCAACATCAATACCCTTATGCCCCAGAAGTCCCGGAGAATTAACAGAATACGCGAGGATCTGGGTGTACAAAACGAAGACTCCAACTATCTTATCCTCACCATTGCCCAGGATGAATTTCCCGGCATGGAAGTTCTTCAGGTTTTCCAGCAGACCATTGACAGGGTTATGACAATTCCCGGGGTAGAATCCGGAATGGATCCGTTCAACTTTATATTTTTTGAGCATAAAAATAAACGGATTATTCCGGGAACCCTCTCTCCCGGCGGACGTGTACCAACAGACGCGGAAAGCCTGGCACTGTTCCGGCAGCGGGTTGAAAACCCCTCTCTTTCCAACAGTTTTGTTTCCGCGGAAAACGGAAAAATACTTACAGCACTTTTTATAACTTCTTCCGATGCCGATTTTATGGAACTGACCAGAGCTTTTCAGGAAGCCATTGTTCCTCTGGAAAAAATTACCACAGTCTATTACACCGGAGAACACCCATTCCGTGAAAGAGTGGCCTATCTGCTGGGTAAGGACTTTTCCATTTTACTTGTACTGGCTTTAGTTGCCATGCTGATTATTTTCTGGCTGAGCTTCCGCTCTATCCGCTCAGTGCTGCTGCCTATTGCTGTTGTTGCAGTCGGCGCCATATGGACAGTGGGGCTGATGGCTTTAATGGATTATCCCATTACCGTTATCAGTGTTATAATTCCCTCGCTTATTCTGACAATAGGCAGCTCTTACACCATTCACATACTCAATGAATACTACAGGAACGCCCCGAAAGAAGGCCCTGACAAAGTACAATGGCTGGCAGATTCGGTAGAGCATGTCTTTCGCACTGTTGTTGTATCGGCCCTGACCACAATGATCTGCTTTATAAGTCTGCTGGCAACCGATCTGCAGCCGCTGAGGGAATTCGGACTGGCCGGCAGTCTGGGCATTTTTTTCTGCGGCCTTCTTGCCCTGTTTTTTCTTCCCGCCATGCTTAATATTCTTCCCCCGCCCCGAAAGCCGCGTCATGAAAAAATAAGTAAAGGCCGGCTGACCCGCATTGTTACATGGCTTGGAAACGGATCTGCCAAAAACAAATACATTGTCGCGGCTGTTTTTCTGATGCTTATAATCAGTTATTTCCTGGTGCATCCTGCTATCCGGCATCAGTCAGATTATTATTCCTATTTTCCTTCCACTGAGCGGCTTATTTCCGACACCCGTTTTATAAACCATTACAACGGAGGCTCCCAGACATTTAACATTACCCTGAGTGCCCCCAATAACGAGAAAAACTATTTCCTTACACCTGAAGTTCTCAGAAAGGTTGACAAGCTGGAGTCGGTTCTTAACAGCCATCCGGCAGTAACCAACAATTTATCTTTCCTGACCATACTGAAAGCCATGAACAAAACCGTGAGCGGTACAGAAGAAGTTCCCCAATCCCGGGGACTGATACTGCTTCTGAGCCGTTACTTCAAACTTATTCCGGCTGACAAATTTTCGGTAGGACAGGAATCTTCCATTATAAGTGAAGACGGCAGCCGTATTACCATTTACCTGAAGCTGGCGGAACCCGAAACATTCACACTGATGAATGAAGATGACCTGCGCGTCTTTCTGAAGTTTGTCCGGAATGAGCTGGAACAAACAATCGGTTCAGAAATGGAGTCGTATCTCTGGGGCAACACACTGCTCTTTATGGACTCTTCCCGGGTTATAAACCGTAATCAGACGCGTTCCATGTTAATATCCCTAATTCTGGGCATGATCGTTACGGCCGTCTTTTTCCGCTCAATATCGTTCAGTATTGTTGCCCTGTTCCCTCTTATCAGCGGTATTTGCTGGTACTATCTGAGTCTTTACCTTTCGGGGATTCCTCTGGACATAACCACTATACTGGTTACTAATGTTACTGTAGGCGTCGGCCTGGATGACGCGGTCCATTTTATTCTGCAGTACCGCAGCCAGCGCCGGACAAACCCATGGCCGCTTGCCCTGCACAATTCCCTGAAAATTACCGGCCGGCCCATAGTGCTGACAACTCTGGCCTTGGTTGCCGGCCTTATGATGCTCTTTGTGGCCAGTTTTAAACCTATTGTCTACTTCGGCTACCTTGTCGCGGGAACATTGTTTTCCACAATGCTGGGAACAATTGTTTTTATTCCTGCGGCCATAGCATTCATGGAAACAGCCGGCCGCCGCAAAAAGCAGGATCAGCTGTAATATTTTTTATAATCACCCCGGGTTATAAGACCCAGAATCCGGCGGCCGTCCATCACCGGCAGATGACCGACATTGTGTGTCATCATAAGCCGCTCCATCTCCCGTATTGTATCGCCGGGAGCGCAGGAAATAATTCGCCGTGTCATATAGGCGCTGACCGGAGCATGCATGGCCGAACTCTTACGGGCCTTACTGACATCCTTCAAAGAAAACATACCGACAAGCTCACCGGCTTTATCCACAACCGGTGCTCCGGTAAATCCGGTCTGCTCAAAAAACATTGAAGCTTCCATTACCGGCATGTTCAGCTGCAGCGTTTTAACATCTTTTGTCATCAGTTCAGAAGCCGTAACGGCATCTCCGGGAACCGTTTCCAGCTGCATGAGCAGCTGGAGCCATATATCTCCCCCCTCTTTAATAAGAGCGGAGGCAGCGCCCACATGGCCGTGTCCGTTAAAAACTGCCAGTATATCCAGCAGGTTAAACTTGTCTTTCCGGCTGCGCCCGATAAGCAGATGATGCTGTTTATCCTCAATATCCACAAGAACCAGCAGTCCGTCCAGAGGCTCGGAACTGAAAACCTGATCCACAACTTCCGCAACCCCGGAAGTCTGATGCGAAATACTGACCCGGGAAAGTCCCACCTCATGACCGTGAAAACGTCTCCAGGTAAGGTTACCCAGAATACGGTGAAAAAGATCAAGCTGAAAGGGTTCTCTTAAAGGACGGAGCAGACGCCGCACCATTTTCAGAGAAGCTCCCTGCTGCATAAGCCAGCTGACAGCCTCAAAATCATGCGCGGTAGTGGAGTTGTGTGTAAAGTTCCCTGTATCCGCATAGATCCCCGCCAGCGCCAGAGTGGCAATGGCCTGTTCCACCCGCAAATTATTATCACGGCACATCAGGGCCATGGCGGAAGACTGGGCGCCGTAGAAATTCTCCACAAGCCGGGCGCCTGGTATGTCGGTTTCCTCATTGCTGTGGTGATCGTAAATTTCAATGGAAACAGGAAAACCGCCTGCGGCATCCAGGAATTCCCGGATTCTGCCGCGCGAACGGGTATCCACTACAACAACGCGATCAGGAACGATGCCCTTTATATCCTTCAGAGATAAAAGAGGAAGCTCATCTTCATAGAGCGTTATGGCTTCCCGTACAGCAGGATGAGCCAGGCGGCTGCGTACCGGCCGGCATTCCGGAAAGAGTACAGAGGCCAGCGCCATAGAGCCCAGACAGTCCAAATCCATATTGGCATGACCCACTATAAACGAAGAGGTGTCAGACATAGATGTATTGTATAGTGATTCTCCGGTAATTACAAAACTGAAAAAAACAATTACCCGTCATTTTTTTCCATGCTACACTTCAGCTGTGCAGTACAGAACAATGCCGGAAAGCCGCCGTCCTCTCTCCATTCTGGGCTTTGGAGTAATGCGCCTGCCTGTCAGAATGGGACGTATCGATAAAGACGCATCGGACAGGCTGCTGGAAAAAGCGCTGGAAGGCGGTGTCAATTACCTTGATACAGCCTATCCCTACCTGAACGGACAGTCCGAACCGTATTTGGGAAAGTTTCTCTCTGAAAGGAAGCTCCGCAGCACTGTAGCTTTAGCCACCAAACTGCCCCACTGGATTACGCCGAAACGGGCCGATATGGAAAAGATGCTCAGCCGCCAGCTCTCCCGTCTTCAGACAGACCATATTGACTATTACCTTATCCATAATATAACCGGTTCAACATGGAATTCCCTGGTTGAGAAGGATGTCCGGGAATTCCTGGCCGCGGAAAAAAAGTCCGGCAGAATACTGAATGCCGGATTCTCATGGCACGGCACTCCGGAAGATTTCCTCCGGGTAGTAGATGAAGGTGAATGGGATTTCTGCCAGATTCAGTACAATCTGCTTGACGAGAGGCGTCAGGCAGGCACGGCCGGACTGGAGTACGCGTTCTCGCGGAATCTGGGTGTTATTGTTATGGAGCCCCTCAGGGGAGGCAGACTGGTGTCCAGTATTCCGTCCGCAGCCAGAGAAATATGGCAGGAAAAACCTGAACGTTCTCCGGCATCCTGGGCTTTGGGATGGGTATGGAACCGCCGGGAAGTAACAACTCTTCTCTCGGGTTTTTCAGAACAGAAACACCTGGAAGAAACACTTTCCATTGCCGATAAAGCGCGGCCGGATATGTTTTCGGCCGCTGAGCTGCAGTTTATAGGCCGGGTACGCGACGCCTGTAAAGCCGCCGGAGCTGTTGACTGTACATCCTGCCGCTACTGTATGCCCTGTCCCTTCGGTGTTTCCATTCCGGAAGTGTTTGACTGGTATAACGAATGGAAAACAATCCGGCACAATATGCATCAGCGCCTGTTTTATTTATCAACTGTCGGCTCTGTATTATCCGGCCGCAGCGGCCTGGCAATGAACTGCACCAGCTGCGGTGCCTGTCTGAAAAAATGTCCTCAGTCCCTGCCCATCCCGGACTTAATGCGCACTGTGTCCGCGGAGTACGAAGGCTCTCTGGCCCGCTTTGCGGAATTCCTGGGAAGGATACGGCACCGCAAAAAATCGCATAAAAATAAAAAAGGGGCCTCCAGCAATTCTTAAGCAGAACCGCAGGCCCCTTTCCCGGAACAGATTATCAGCCCCTGTTATCAACAAGATGAAAGAAAAGACTCAGAAGAACAGCAACCACACTGGCCAGTACCATTCCGCTCAGACTTATTCCGGCAAAGTTAACTTTTAAACCGCTCAAACCGGTTGTCAGTATAACTGAAGTCAACACCAGATTTTTCGATTTTCCGTAATCAACCTTTTTATCCACAAGCAGTCTTATACCTGAGGCTCCAATCATTCCGTACAGGAGGAACGTTACCCCGCCGATAACATTTCCGGGTATGGTCTGAATTAAAGCTGAAAGATGGCCAATGAACGCCATAAGTATGGAAATAACCGCCGCGCCGCCGATAACCTGGACACTGTACACACCGGTTACGGCCATTACACCGATATTTTCACCGTATGTGGTGGTAGGCACACCGCCGACAAAGCCGGAGAGCATGGTTGAAAAATTATCCGCGAATATTGTTCTGTGCAGCCCGGGATCTTTTATTAAATCTTTTCCAACAATATTACTGGTTACACTCTGATGACTGATATGTTCGGCAACAATAACCAGAAGCGCCGGCAGCATGGTCAGTATGGCATCCATTTGAAACTTCGGTAACTGCATCTGCGGAAGTGTGAACAGACGGGCTTCTGCCAGTTTTGTGTAGTCAATCATTCCAAGGGAAGCGGCTGTTATATAACCTGCCACTATGGCAATAAGAATGGGAATTGTCGCAAACACCTTTTTAAACAGAACCGAACCAATCACCGCGACACCCAGAGTTACCAGGAAAACAATCCAGTCGTTTAAAGTTGCCGTATCGGTCATAAGGTTGGCACCTATGGCACCGCCTGTTACGGTTAACCTGGTCAGTTCCAGTCCTATCAGTGCCACCACCGCACCCATGGCCGCGGGCGGAAGTACAACATCTATCCATTTTGTACCGAACCGGTAAATAATCAATGCAATAATACAGCCGAACAGACCGGTTATGACAAAACCGCCCAGGGCGTACTGATACCCCATTGAAGCAATAATAACTCCGGCCGGAGCCAGGAAGGCAAAACTGGATCCCAGATAGGCGGGCGCTTTTCCTTTGGTCAGATAAATAAAAAGGAGTGTTCCCACTCCATTCATAAACAAAACAATACTGGGGCTAATCCCCATTACAATTGGCACAAGCACCGATGCTCCAAACATGGCAAACGTATGCTGGAAACTCAACGGCGCCAAAAGCCTCAACGGCACCTTCTCTTCAATCTGATAGATCCTTTTATCCATTACTACCTCCCTAAAAAAAACTTTCAGATGTGTTACAATTAATATCGAATTATGTCAACGACTCAAAGCGGGAAATTAAATGCAAAGTGAAAATATTGTCCTGGGCGGAGGCTGTTTCTGGTGTATGGAAGCTGTTTTTCAGCGTATAAGCGGAGTAGAGTCCGTCAGACCCGGTTATGCCGGAGGAGATACAAAGAACCCTGATTACAGACAGGTCTGCAGCGGAGAAACAGGCCACGCCGAAGTGGTGGAGATTGTTTTCAACCCCGCCGCAATTCCACTGGAAGGCATACTGGAAGTGTTCTGGAAAGCACATAATCCGACAACCATTAACCGGCAGGGTGCCGACACAGGCAGTCAGTACCGTTCCATTATTCTCTATACAACGCCTTCCCAGAAAGAAAGGGCCGAAGACTCTATCAAAAAGCTGGCCGCTTCAGGCCGGTATTCCAATCCGCCGGTTACCACTGTTGAACAGCTGACACAATTCTGGCCGGCCGAAGATTACCACCGCGGCTATTTTCAGAAAAACCCCTTCCAGGGATACTGCCAGGCTGTCATAGCACCTAAAATCCGCAAACTGGAACAGGAAAAAGTTCCATGGAGAACGGAAGAATCCTGATTTTTATTTTTCCTCTTTCACTGGAAAGGAAATATTGCAGAGTCTATAATACCCGGAAATCCGGCACTCCGGACCGTTAAGGAGATTTACATGGCCTACCCGCTGAGAAGCTCAAAAAGCAGAAATGGACGCCTTATGGCGGGAGCACGCGCGCTCTGGAGGGCCAACGGTATGACAGAAGCCCAAATGACCAAACCTGTTATAGCCGTCGCGAATTCCTTTACCCAGTTTGTTCCAGGCCACGTACATCTTCACAATGCCGGTCAGCGTATCAAAAAACGGATTGAAGAGGCCGGTTGTTTTGCCGCGGAATTCAATACCATTGCAATTGACGACGGCATAGCCATGGGCAATGAGGGCATGCTCTACTCACTGCCTTCACGGGAAATTATTGCGGACAGCGTGGAATACATGGTAAATGCCCACTACGCCGACGCCCTGGTGTGTATATCCAACTGCGATAAAATTACCCCGGGCATGCTGATGGCGGCCATGCGCCTGAACATTCCCACGGTGTTTGTTTCCGGCGGTCCCATGGAAGCCGGAAAAACCAGGACAAAGAGTCTGGACCTGGTGGATGCCATGGTTATGGCGGCTGATCAAAACGTCAGCAATGATGAAATATACCAGACTGAAGCCGCGGCCTGCCCCACGTGCGGTTCATGCAGCGGAATGTTTACGGCCAATTCCATGAACTGTCTGGTGGAAGCTCTGGGACTCGGTCTGCCGGGAAACGGCACGGTTCTGGCCACGCACAGTGAACGGGCCGGACTTTTTGACAAAGCCGCGGATTTAATTGTTGAGCTCTGCGACCGTTATTACAACAGGGAAGAGAGCTCGGTTCTGCCCCGTTCCATTGCCTCAAAGAAAGCTTTTGAGAATGCCATGACGCTCGACATTGCCATGGGAGGTTCAACCAATACCATTCTCCATATTCTTGCGGCAGCCCGTTCGGGAGATGTGGATTTTACTCTGGACGATATTGACAGGCTGAGCCGCAAGGTTCCCTGTCTGTGCAAGGTATCTCCCAACAGTTCCTACCATATTGAAGATGTTCACCGCGCGGGAGGCATTCTGGGAATTCTGGGAGAGCTGAACAGAGCATCCCTTATTGACGCCAGCGCAGGCCGGGTGGATTATCCGCACCTTTCCCAGGCATTGGAGGAATGGGATATTGCCTCTCCTTCCGTTAAAGAAACAGCCAGGGAATTCTATAAAGCCGCTCCGGGAGGTGTAAGAAACCTTGTAATGGGATCGCAGTCAACCCGGTATAAAGAGGCCGATCTGGACCGGAAAACAGGATGCATCCGTAATGTTGAAAACGCCTACACCGCGGACGGCGGTCTGGCTGTACTGTACGGGAACCTGGCTGCAGACGGTGCTGTGGTAAAGACCGCCGGTGTGGATAAATCCATTTTTACTTTTTCCGGACCGGCCCGGGTATACGATTCGCAGGATACGGCCGTGGAGGGAATTCTCAGCGGAGAGGTACGCGCCGGCGATGTTGTTGTAATACGCTTTGAAGGGCCCAAAGGCGGACCGGGTATGCAGGAGATGCTCTACCCTACCAGCTATCTGAAATCCATGAATCTTGGCAAGGAATGCGCGTTACTGACCGACGGGCGGTTCTCCGGCGGAACTTCCGGCTTATCCATAGGCCATGCTTCTCCGGAAGCCGCTTCCGGCGGAACACTGGCCCTTATACGAAACGGCGATATTATTGACATAGATATTCCGGCCCGGAAGCTGAATGTCCGTCTGGAAGAAGCAGAATTAAACAGACGCCGCCGGGAAGAAGACTCCCGCGGGCCAAACGCCTGGAAGCCGGACAGGAACAGACATGTCAGCGCGGCACTCCAGGCCTACGCGCACCTTGCCTCCAGTGCCGACAAAGGCGCCGTCCGCATGCTTCCCTGAAATTGTTATTCCCTGCAAACCCCAAAGACATCCAGGCGTTCAGGAGAACTCAGATACAACTCTCCCTCAAAATCTCCCACAGGATCAAAGAAATCCTTGAGTTTGGAAGGCAGGTCTTTCCAGATCTTCTGTGTAATGGAAACAAACCCCGGCTCGGTGCCCCGCTTTTCAAGGTGAGCCGCCAGATTTATAACATCGGAAATAATTTTGCCGGTTTCCGACATAAACATAACCCGGCCGCTGTGCATTGCAATCCGTATGGCAACATCATCTTTAATGGGATTACGGGAATGTGAATTAATCAGCGGCATTATTCTCTGCATTTCCAGGGCGAAACTGGCCGCACGGATTCTATGCTGCTTAAAGGCAAACGCAATAATGCCGCCGTCTCCTGCCCAGGACCAGATCCGGCCATTATAACTGGACAGACGCTCACCCAGCGCGGTCCAGAAGTATGAATAAAATTTATTCATAGTGGATTGGCCGTATTTTCTCACCAGCTCAGAACTGCCCACAATATCCATACTGCCGACAGTTACATCGTAATGACGGCCGTTCTTCAAAGCGCCCCAGTCAGGACGCGCGGAAATATCCTCTTTGAGCGGAACAACTTTTCGTTTTTTGGCATCGTAGATAAGCCCGGTTTCGGTTAGTTTCTGAAGAAAATATTCCAGCCCTTCTATACGGATTTCCTTTCCAAGAATAACTTCTTCATCCATTTCCACCAGAAGCTTTATAAAATCGCTCAGCAGTTTTTTCTCGGTCAGATATTCAATAAGAACCTGGGCAGCCATACGGGGGGAAAGTGTAAAATCGCTCCGTTTCCTGCTCAGATCATGAATTTTCAAATTGGGAACGATCATTTGTCCCAGGTTCTCAATCTGATCAGCAACAAGACTGACACTCACAGCTTCTATTAACAAATTTTTAAGCGCAGGATCCAGGTTCAGCATTATTTCCTCCAGCAACAACCATGCTCACTGTATTGATACTCAATTTATACGTACAATGGGAGATTTAGATTATCTTTTTTTACGTATATTCATCAATACATTATATCACATTAGACGATTAATAACTCAAGTCTTTCAGAAATATAGCATCAAAAAGTACCGGATAATCTGCCGGCTGACAGATTTCAAGACACGGCCTCTCACTCGGCCTGCCGCTCCGGCGCTTCTGCGGTGATATCTGTCCGGCAAAGCTGTTATTTCAGACAGGCCCACAGCGAAGAGGCCACTTCAGCAGCCAGTGTCAGAACTCTGCCGCCGCTTTCCAGACATACCGTACCGGCCTCATCCTGCCGTGTCAGGCGAAAGGCCGTTCCGGGTATTAGATTCTTTTCCTGCAGCACCGTCAGCAGCCCGGGAGAACGATCCGACATACGGCTGAGTATACCTTCACTGTTGTCCGCCATTTCGCTGAGACGGACATCCTTGCCGCCCTGGAGCATATTGAGTTCTTTATCCGGTATACGGCTGCCGTGAGGGTCTGTCAGCGGGCTGCCAAGGAACTCCCAGAGACGGTCTATAACCTCATCAGAGGTTCCATGCTCCATGCGTTCGGCTTCTTCATGTACAGAAGACCAGTCCATGCCCAGTGTTTCCACCAGAAAAGTTTCCAGCACCCGGTGACGGCGGATTGTGCGCAGGGCAATAATCCGCCCTTTTTCCGTCAGGGAGCACCCTATTCTGGCCTGATAGTTAATTAAACCGTCAGCGGCCAGACGTTTAACCATAACACTGACCGTACCCGGGGTAACTTTCAGACGTTCAGCCAGCTTACCCATGGGAACTATTGTCTTACCGGTCAAGTTAGCACTTTCCAGAACGGCCTTCAGATAGTCTTCCGTTGCGGCCGAAGGAAGATGATTCACCTGGTCATGGTCTCCTTTGCCAGAGTCAGGCCCCGGCTGGTAAGTTCCAGTATCGATCCTTTTTCATTAACCAGCTTCCGCCTGATCGCTGCAACTGTTACTTTTTCCGCAAAAGCAGGTGTCCAGTTAATGTGCTGGGTAAGGTGTTCTCTGCGGCACTCGGCTTGTTCCACAGTTCCTCCCTCATAACTGCCATGATGGCTCAGGTGGACAACAAGAAGTTCCACACCCAGATCCATTTTCTGCTCTTTTTTCAGCATGCGCAGAGCAATAACTCCCCGTCCCGGAGCAAAAAGCCAGACCAGAAGAAAAGTCAAACCGCACATAGAGGCCATGGCACCGGCTATGGAAACATCCAGAGCCGCCGCAACACCGTATCCGGCAACAGCCGAAACAGCACCTATCAGGGAAGCCAGAATTATCATAACACTCAGCCTGTCGGTAAGCAACGCCGCGGCTACCGGAGGAGCAATCATCAGGGCCACAACCAGTATGGACCCCACACTGTCAAATGCACCCACCACGGTAATACTGACCAGTGTCATCAGTCCGTAATGCACCAATGCGGGATTGAACCCCTGAATGCGTGCCAGTCCCGGGTCAAAAGTGCTGAGCTTGAATTCCTTAAAGAACACAAAAATCATAACAAGATTAAGCGCCAGAATACCGCTCATCACCCACAGGCTCAGCGGCCCGACATCCTTTCCTGCAATATGGAAGCGTTCAAAAGGCGCAAAGGCAAGCTCACCCAGCAGTACAGCGTCTGTATCCAGGTGCACATTTCCGGCGTAACGTGACACCAGAATAACACCGGTACTGAACAGAATGGGAAAAACCAGCCCAATGGCGGCATCCTCTTTAACCAGATTAGTCCGGGTTAAAAGCTCTGTCACCCAGGCCGTCAGCAGCCCGGAAGCCACAGCCCCGGCCATCAGCAGAGGCGAATTAATATTTTCCGTCAGAAAAAAGCCTATAACAATTCCCGGAAGAACCGCGTGGCTGATAGCATCGCTCAGCAGGGATTGACGGCGCAGCACCAGAAAGGATCCCGGAAGAGCACAGGCCACAGACACAACAACGGCTATGGCCATTATTTCAATATGCGCACTCATATTACTCCTCCCTGAAGCTCACTCAAATAATTTCTGGCCTCTTCGTTCAGGGAGTAGCGCCCCTGACTGTCCTTCACAAGAAGCCCCCGTACTTTCAGGGCGTCGACAGCTCCGTCCACACTTCTCGGTTTTTCGGGATTCAGCCCCCGCAGAACTTCCAGAGCAAAGGGATGACGGTAATCTTCATGATTACCGGACATTTTCCATATTCCCATAAGCACTCTGTCTGCCGCATAAGTGCGGCGGTTTTGTGCGCGCCGGTGAATTTGAGCAACAAGTCCCCTTTCCGGTGCCAGCATAACAGAAACAAAAGCTATCAGACCCAGCACTATAACAATAGTGGGACCGGTAGGAAGATGCGGAACCATACTGGAGATCAGTCCTCCAGTAATGCCGGCCGCAGCTCCGAATATACCGCTGAGTATAACCATACCTTCCAGGCGGTTGGTCCACTGCCGCGCCGAAGCGGCCGGAGTAACAACCATGGCGCTCATCAGAACAACGCCCACTGTCTGCAAACCAATAACAACCGAGGCCACTATCAGAAAGGTAATAAAATATTCCAGCACCCGGGACGGGAATCCCTGGGAATCGGTGTAATCAGGGTCAAAGGAAAGAATTTTGAATTCCTTCCAGAATAAAACCAGAACAATTAAAACCAGCGTCCCGACAACAGACATAACAATAACATCTTCTGTCATCAGAGTAGCCGCCTGGCCAAACAGGAATTTATCCAGCCCGGCCTTGGCCGCTGAGGGAAGTCTCTGTATGTGCGAAAGCAGAACCAGGCCGAATCCGAAAAAAACGCTCAGAATAATGCCCTGGGCACCGTCCTCCCTCACAGCGGTTTTACCGGTAACAAGAAGGATAACCCATGTACCCAGCCAGCCGGCAATTGCCGCTCCTATCAGCAGCACCAAAGGCGATTTACTGCCGGTAACAAGAAAAGCCACGGCTATACCCGGCAGAGCCGCGTGGGACATGGTATCTCCCAGAAGGCTCCGCTGCCGCAGTACGGCAAAACTCCCCAGCATGCCGGAAACAATACCCAGAACTGCCGAACCCAGCAGCACATTGCGCAGGGTGTAGTCGAACAGAATGTCCCGGATCATTCTTTTTCCTCCTGTTCCTTCTGCAAACCGCCCGCCAGAAATGAAATTCTTCCGCCGAAGGTTTTCCGGAGATTTTCCCGTGTAAATGTTTCTTTGACAGGCCCGCCGGCTATGCGGCGTACATTCAAAAGCGTAACCCAGTCAAAGTATTCCGGAACTGTCTGAAGATCGTGATGCACGCAGATAACCGTTTTATCAGCATCCCTGAAACTTTTCAAAAGAGAGACAATGGCACGTTCTGTCGTGGCATCCACACCCTGAAAAGGTTCATCCATCATATAGATGTCCGCGTCTTCCATAATGGCGCGGGCCAGAAATACCCTCTGCTGCTGCCCTCCGGAGAGGCGGCTGATCTGCCGGTGAGCATAATCGGTCATGCCCACTTTCTCCAGGGCCGCCATAGCTGCCGCCTTCTCTACTTTTCCCGGGCGTTTCACCCAGCCCAGCCGTCCGTAACTGCCCATCAGTACAATATCCATAGCTGTTGTGGGGAAGTCCCAGTCCACGGCAGTACGCTGGGGAACATAGCCTATTCTGTGACGGTTTTCCTTAAAAGAACCGCCCAGTATTTGTATTTCTCCGGCAGTAGCGGGGAGCAGACCCAGCATGGCTTTCAGCAGGGTGGTTTTTCCGGCACCGTTGGGACCGACAATGGCCATAAGCACAGAAGGCGGAACCTCCATGTCTATATCCCAAAGCACCGGTTTTTCATGATAGGAAACCGTCAGATCCTCTATTTTTATAGCTGGATTATCCACTTGCCACTCCTTATATTTTATCGTTTTCCGCCGGCAGCCGGCCGGCGGAAAACTGACTGTTATTCTACATTTCCCAAAGCACCGGCAATGGTATCAACATTGTGCCGGACCATACCGATATAAGTACCCTCTTCCGTGCCTTCTTCACCCATGGCATCAGAAAAGAGTTCGCCTCCAATTGCCACATCAAAACCGCGGCTTTTAACGGCAGCCTGCAGCGCTTCAACGTTTTTACGGGGAACAGAACTTTCCACAAAAATGGCCGGAATACGGTTTTCCGCAATAAAATCGGCCAGATCCTGAACATCACGCGTTCCCGCTTCGGTAACAGTACTGATACCCTGCAGACCCCGCACATCCAGGTTATAGGCCCGGCCAAAGTAATTAAAAGCATCGTGCGCGGTTACCAGAACCCTCTGCCGCGTACCAATAACAGAGAGTTTCTCGCGGACCTCTTTTTCCAGGTCGGCAAGTTTTCCCTGATAAACCACCAGATTGGCTTCATACTCCGAAGCTCCGTCCGGATCAGTTTTAATAAGAGCCTCGGCAACACTGTCCACAGCGTCCATCCACATGGTTACATCAAACCATACGTGCGGATCGTAGGTGGCTCCGAAACTGGGGTCTGAAATCAGACGGGCTTCCCGAATAGATTCAGAAACAGCATACACCGGCCGTCCTTCCGACATTTTATGCAGAACTTCTCCCATCTGGGCTTCCAGGTGAATACCGCTGTAAAGAACAAGATCGGCTTCCTGAAGACGCTGAACATCTCCGGCGCTGGCCTTGTAAAGATGCGGATCAACTCCCGGTCCCATCAGTCCGACAACCTCAACCCGCTCTCCTCCAATTTCCTTAACAGCATCAGCAACCATTCCTATGGTACATACAACATTCAACTTTCCTGAGTCTTCAGCCTTTTTGGGCTGAGTCTCTGAACCGCAGGAAACCAGCAGTAGTGCCGCAACACTAATTACCATTAAAATTGTAGTATTACGTTTCATTGCTTCCTCCTCACAATAATGAGCCCTCATAATAATAATTTTGACTATTCAAAGTCAATATATTTGAACGGGCAAAATTCGTACGGGGCCGCTATTTTATCCGGCCCTTTCCCTTCAGGCGCGATACAGCCTACTATGAACCTTATGAACTTCATCCTGCTGGGCGGACTGAAACACTGCGGTAAAACATCTCTCGGCCGCCTGCTTGCACAGGATATGGGGTACTCCTTTTTTGATCTTGATGATCTGACCGTTGAAGAGACCTCCGGCAAATGGAACTCTCCCCGTGCTGTATGGAAAAACCTCGGGCCGCATGAATTTCAACGGCTGGAAGAAGAAGCCGCGCGCAGCTTTGTTACATGGCACCTGCCCCGGTATGCTCCAGAGGGAGTTGTACTGGCTCTGGGAGGCGGTACCATAGAAAACGCGGGAGCAATGGCCTGGCTGTCAGACCGCGGCGTGAATGTTTACCTGCGGGCTCCCTCCCGGCTGCTTTTCAAGAGAATTATGGCAGGCGGCAGACCGCCCTTTCTTCCGGAAGAGAATCCGGAAGAAGCCTGGCAGGCCATTTATATGAAACGCCATGCTCTGTACACTGATTTTGCCCGCATTGTTCATGATGTGGACGAAAGTGAACTATCTGTAAATGCCAGACGTCTGCTGGCAAAACTGGAGAAAAACAATGTCTGGTAATGTATTTGGTCATATTCTCCGCGTCAGTACTTTCGGAGAGTCCCACGGAAAAGGCGTCGGTGTTGTTGTGGACGGTTTTCCTCCGGGCATGGAGCTTTCAGAGGCCGATGTGCAGGTTCAGCTGAACAGGCGCAAACCGGGACAGTCCGCCGTATCCACGCCCCGGGAGGAAGCAGACAGAATAAGTTTTCTCTCCGGTATTTTTGAAGGCCGGACAACCGGAACGCCCATTGCCATGCTTCTGATGAACACCAATACACGCTCTGAGGATTACAACACCATTCTTGACAAATTCCGTCCGGGGCATGCCGATTATACCTATCAGGAAAAATACGGATTCAGAGACTGGCGGGGAAGCGGAAGAGCCTCCGGGCGGGAAACCGCGGCCCGGGTAGCCGCCGGAGCTGCGGCCCGGAAATGGCTGGAGCAGAGAGGAGTAAAAATACTGGCCTGGACAGCCGCCGCGGCCGGAATAAGCTGCGAAACATTCAATGAACACTGCATTGAATCAAATCCGCTCAGGGCCTGCGATCCGGAGGCCGCGAAAAAAATGGAGGCAAGAGTAGAGCAGCTGAGAGAGCAGGGCGACAGTGCCGGAGGTATTGTGGCCTGCCGCGTAACAGGCCTGCCTTCCGGCCTCGGCGATCCGGTTTTTGACAAGCTGGAAGCGGAACTGGGAAAGGGTATTCTGTCCATTGGTGCCGTCCGCGGAATTGAATTCGGCGCAGGATTTGCGGCTGCCGAAATGACAGGCAGCGAGCATAACGACCCAATGGATTCAAACGGATTTCAATCCAACAGCGCCGGCGGCATCCTCGGAGGCATCAGTACGGGCCAGAATGTGGAATTCAGACTGGCGGTCAAACCAACCAGTTCCATCAGCAGGCCGCAGACAACACGGAACATGAAAGGAGAAACTGTCCGCATTGTAACAGAGGGCCGTCACGATCCGGTTATCTGCCCGCGCATTGTTCCTGTTGTGGAAGCAATGACGGCTCTGGTTCTAATGGACAGATGGCTTATCCAGCAGACCCTCCGCTCATAATATCCGCCCATAATAAGAAAGGGGCACGTTCCATAAGGAAAGCGCCCCTTTGTCCATCCCCATTGGGGGGGGTGGCTGCAATCAGAGAAGCGGAAGATCAGTCATCCATTTCCGAGAAATCAGACTTTTCGGCTCCGCACAACGGACATACCCAGTCCTCAGGCAGATTTTCAAAAGCGGTTCCAGCAGCAATTCCGTTGTCTTCATCGCCTTCTTCCGGATCGTAAATGTAGCCGCAAACATCACAAACGTATTTTTTCATTCATTACCTCCATATTTCCCCTTACCGGGTCGGGATTTAAGCATCCACCTGCCGGGTTGAGAGTTCCTTATCCAGTTGATAGAGACCATATTTGTTATCACCTATCATGTTCAGTTTATCAATGATCGACTGCGCTGTAGACTCTTCTTCAACCTGTTCTGTAACATACCAGGAAAGAAAAGACTCCGTTGCCAAATCATTTTCCGAGCGGGCCAGAAAAACAAGATCATGAATACATTTAGAAATGAACTTTTCATGCTCCAGAGCAGCCTGGAAAACAGCCAGGGGAGTTTTCCATTCCGCCTGCGGTTCGGGTATGGCCGCGTAATAGACCCGTTCACCGTGACTGTCCATATATCTGTGTATCTTTTCGGCATGCAGTCTTTCTTCTGCTGCCTGAGAAGTCATCCAGGCGCCGAATCCGCCAAGACTCTTTGAATATAAATCAGCCGCCATTGAATTGTAAATGTAAGCCGAATTCAGTTCTTCATTAAACTGCCTGTTTAAAGCGTCAGTCATTTTTTTTATTAGTGCCATAGGCCTGATAATCTCCTTTTTTACTGCATTCAGCGCCGCGCACTGATGTAAGTCATATCAATTTAATTTATAGGAATAATTGAATATTAATAACTAATAATAATTCCTATTGTTAAATTAATCAACCCTCTAATACCGGCTGAACCGGCCGCGGCAGCCAAAAACAAAGAAGCACACAAGAACCGGGCCCCGGATTTTCCCGGAGCCCGGAACACTGCTACTTCTGGTACAGAGGACGGCTCTGATATTCGGTATGCAGAAGCGCATGACTCTTGTGAGAGAGCGGTTCTCCCAGATAGTCTTTGTATATCTGAATTATCTCGGGATTCTGATGCGAACAGCGCACCGTACTTTTCTCGTCATCGGTGTAAATACCGGCTACCCGCTTGCGTCGTACTTCCTCATCTGTGTGATAGGGCTGTCCGCCGCCGCCTATGCAGCCGCCTTTACAGGCCATCACTTCAATGAAATGGTAGGGCGGCTCCCTGCCTTCATCCCTCGCTGTACGCACTTCTTCCATCAGGGTAGTAACATTGGCCATACCATGAGCCACAGCCACCCTGAGTTTGGTATCGCCCACGGGAACTTCTCCCACACGCACTCCGTCCATGCCCCGGACAGCATCGATCTTCACTTCCTTAAGTTCATTGCCGGTTACCAGGGCATAGGCTGTACGCAGGGCGGCTTCCATAACACCGCCGGTTACTCCAAAGATGGTACCTGCGCCGGAATATGCGCCAATGGGACTGTCGGCCTTTTCTTCTTTAAGGTTCAGGAAGTCAATTCCGGCACGCTTAATAAGCCGAGCCAGTTCCCGGGTGGTCAAAACCAGGTCCATATCGTTGCATCCGGAGGCCTGCATGTTATCGTCCCGGCCAATTTCATACTTCTTGGCTGTACAGGGCATAATGGCCACAGAAAATATTTTATGCGGATCCAGATCCATTTTCTCGGCATAATAGGTTTTGGTTATGGCTCCCTGCATCATCATGGGACTCTTGGCTGTGGAAAAATGAGGGATCATGTCCGAATAGTATTTTTCCATGTAGTCCGTCCAGGCGGGGCAGCAGGAGGTAATCTGGGGAAGCGGTCTTTTGTCCTTACCCATAATGCGGTGTACCAGCTCGGTACCTTCTTCCATAATGGTCAAATCTGCCGAAAAATTGGTATCAAAGACAGCATCCGCACCCAGCATGCGCAACGCCGCGTAAATCTGTCCGGTCATCAGGGTGCCCGGTTCCATACCGAAAGCTTCCCCAATGGCCACACGTACAGCCGGAGCCACCTGCACAACAACATGCTTTGTTTCATCCTGAACAGCATCCAGGAAATCATCTGTTTCATCCCGCTCGTAGATAGCCCCCACCGGGCAGTGCGCGGAACACTGTCCGCATTTAATACAGGGGCTTTCGTTCAGCAGGGCACCGCCGGCCGGCTGTATAACGGTTTTATATCCCCGGTTAATGAATTCCAGGGCCCAGACATTCTGAAGCTGCTGACACACCAGGGCGCAGCGGCCGCAGTTAATGCACTTACGGGGGTCCAGAACAATGGAGGTTGTCGAATTATCTTTAGGAAGCTGCTTGAGTTCCTTGTTAAAAGGCGCCTCCCGAATGCAGAAGTCGGCCGAAACGTCCTGCAGTTCGCAGGCACCGTTCCGTGCACAGGTAAGACATTCATTCGGATGGTTGGACTGAATCAGCTCGACAACTGTTTTTCGAACCTCCATCAGTTCCGGATCGTGAGTAATGTAGTTCTGGCCTTCCACAACCGCGGTGGCACAGGCCCGTACCATCTTGGGGGAATTTTCCACCTTGACAATACATAAACCGCAGGCGGCCCAGGGAGTAAGGTCGGGATGATAACACAAAGTCGGTATTTCCACCTGAAAGGCCTTGGCGGCGTTAAGGATGCTTGTTCCCGCTTCAACCTGATGCGGCTGACCGTTAATTTTTATATTCACCATGGACATTGTTTTCTTCCTCCTAAGCAACCTTGACCGCGCCGAATTTACATGTAGCAAGACAGGCGCCGCATTTAATGCATTTGCTCTGATCAATGACATGCGGTTTTTTTCTTTCTCCCGCTATGCAGGACACAGGACATTTGCGGGCGCACGCGGTACAGCCGATACATTTTTCAACATCAATGGAGTAAGACACCAGTTCCTTACATTTACCCGCAGAACATTTTTTATCTTTAATGTGATCCAGATATTCCTGTTCAAAATATCTCAGTGTGGAGAGTACAGGGTTGGCCGCTGTCTGTCCCAGACCGCAAAGCGACGCTTTCTGGGTGGCCAGGGCAATGGCTTTCAGTTTCCTGATGTCCTCCATGGTGCCCTTGCCCTGGGTTATCTTGTTCAGAATCTGATACATTCTCTTGGTACCGATACGGCAGGGCGCGCATTTTCCGCAGGATTCATCAACACAGAACTCCATGTAGAATTTTGTCACATCCACAATGCAGTCGGTTTCATCCATTACAATCATGCCGCCGGAACCCATCATGGAGCCGATGGCAATTAAATGATCAAAATCAATCGGTGTATCCAGGAAGTCTGCTGTAATAACACCTCCGGAGGGACCGCCGGTCTGGACAGCCTTGAATTTTTTGCCGCCCCGGATACCGCCGCCTACGTCATAGATAATTTCCCTCAGTGTCGTTCCCATGGGAACTTCCACAAGCCCGGAGTTCTCAATTTTTCCGGTCAGGGCGAACACCTTGGTTCCCGGAGATTTTTCGGTTCCTATTGATTTAAACCATTCCCCGCCCTTTTCAATAATAAGGGGAATGTTGGCGTAGGTTTCCACGTTATTGATAACCGTGGGCTGCGCAAAAAGTCCCTTGATGGCCGGAAAAGGCGGTTTGGGAATGGGCATACCCCTGTTTCCTTCCGTAGATGCCAGAAGAGCGGTTTCCTCACCGCATACAAAGGCTCCCGCACCAAGCCGTATTTCAATATCAAAACTAAAACCGCTGCCCAGAATATCATTGCCCAGAAGTCCGAATTCACGGGCCTGTTCCAGTGCTATTTCCAGTCTGCGGATGGCCAGCGGATATTCGGCACGTATATAAATAACACCGTGATTCGCGCCGACACATTTAGCCGCTATGGTCATGGCCTCAATAATGGAATGAGGGTCGCCCTCCAGTGTGGAGCGGTCCATGTAGGCTCCCGGGTCGCCTTCATCGGCGTTACAAACAACATATTTATTGTCCGATTCCACCCCGGCAGTGAACTTCCATTTCATCCATGTGGGGAATCCGGCACCGCCTCTTCCCCGGAGGCCGGATATCTTGAGCTCTTCGAGAATTTGCTCACTGGTCATGGAAAAAAGGGCCTTTTCCAAACCGACATAACCCTGACGGGCAATGTATTCATTGATGTTTTCAGGGTTTATAACCCCGCAGTTACGGAGAACCAGCCGCTTCTGCTTCTGATAGAATTTAATTTCATCCAGGTCTGTTTTATCAGCGCCCTCTTCCCTGTAGAGAAGTTTTTCTACAATACGGCCTTTTACAAAGTGTTCGGCAACAATGTTCTCTGCATCATCAGGCTTTACTTCAACATAGAAGGCTTCTTCCGGAAGTACTTTGACAATAGGCCCTTTTTCACAAAGACCGAAACAGCCTGTTTTTATAATCTGCACTTCTTCACTGATACCCCGCTCTTTAGCGGCAGTAAGAAGCCTTTGGTAAATTTCATCCGATTTCCCGGCCTCGCAGCCTGTTCCGCCGCATACCAGACAGTAATTCTTAATAGACATCAGCTACTCCTTGCGAATATCCTGCGCCGGATAATCAAAAACATGTTCATTGACCAGTTTGCCGCCCAGAATATGGTTTTCTACAATTTTACGGGCAACTTCAGCATTGACATGGCCGTAAAGAGTGTCAGGCATTCCTTCCATTTTCACTTCCACTGTGGGTTCGGCATGACAGAGCCCCATGCAGCCGGTCTGTTTAACAACAATGTTGTCCAGCTTGCGGGTGTAGGCTTCGCCGAGAAACACGTTCAGTGCTTCTTTGGCTCCTGCTGCTATACCGCATGTTCCCATACCGACAATAACGTGGATGGATTTTTCACCGGTATCACGGCGTTCAACCATTTGCTTCTGCTCCTCCCGGAGTTTCCGAAGCTGTTCAAGAGTCATTTTAGCCATTAACACTCTCCTCCTCACTCATTCAGGGCGTTTTCCTGGGACTGAAGATATTCACGTAAAAGCCCCAGGGAATTCATATCCTCCAATCCGCCCAGGACTGCAGATATTTCATTCCGATCAATTTCATATTCATCGCCGTTTCCGGACAAATCCCGGCGTATGCGCCGGATATTCATTCCGTAATTCCCCTCAAAAGTCAGGCACTGCATCCAAAGCAGAACCAGATCCCCAAGGGGCGGCAAATCCACATTATCAGCCGGGAAAAAAGCTTCAACAGAAGTTCCTTTTTCCGGTTCAGACTCTATATCAACCCGCCCTCCGCACTGCTGCGCCGTCTGGCGCAGAAAAGGAAGCCCAAGCCCCACTCTGCGGCCGGGATGTTTTTCACCGTCACTCCAGAAAGGATCCAGCGCCTTTTCCAGCGTCTGCCGGCTCATCCCCTTTCCATTGTCTTTTACAGAAAAGTGAATTTCCCGGGCACTCTCCTCAAACAGAACATGGATATGATCGGCTCCGGCTTCCACGCTGTTCTGTACAACATCGGTCAGCATATCAGCCAGAGAAGCGTGCATTACTCATCAAATTTAGCCAGGATTGCCGGAACTTTTTTGGAAGTCAGTTTTCCAAACACTTCTTCACCAACTACCATAACCGGCGCAAGGCCGCAGCATCCAACACAGCGTACAGCCTCAATGGAAAATTTACCGTCCTGCGTGGCTTTTCCAACCTTCACGCCCAGTTTTCTTTCCAGCTCAGCCACAATATCTGCCGAACCCTTCAAATAGCAGGCCGTCCCCATGCACACCTGAAGGTTATGTTCGCCGGGTTTTTCCAGCTTAAAGAAATGATAGAAGGTAACAACCCCGTATATCTTTGCCAGAGGAACACCCAGAATACGGGCCACCTCAAAAGCCACAGGACGGGGAATGTAGTGGTATTCTTCCTGCACTTTGTGGAGAATCATAATGAGGTTTCCGGGCCTGTCCTTCCATTCTTCAATAAACTGCTTCAGATTCTCACTTAACTCAACTTTTTCCTGAACTGATGCGGCCATAAAACCTCCGACAAAACACATGGAATAGATATCATTATAATGCCACAATACCTTACTTATCAACACTTTTTACAGGAATATTGACATTTTCTATCATTAGGAGCGCCTAACTTGACAACTGTTGTGAAATAAGTAACAATAAAATTACGTTATTATGAAACAAAAAGACTTCATGCTGCGTTTAATGAAATACAAACGTGTTCTCATGCAGCTCCGTACAATGGGCCTTGGAAGAATATTTTCCAACAACCTCGGTGACGCACTGGGAGTGTCAGCATCTCTTGTACGGAAAGATCTTGCCAGCATAGATATGCAGGGAAACCGGCGGGGCGGATACAATATTGACACCATGCTGGAACTCATCAATGAAAAGCTTGGAAGCAATGACACCCAGCAAACCATTCTTATTGGATGCGGCAATCTGGGAAAAGCCCTGCTGAACCACAAGGAATTCAATCAGGAAGGCATCAGTATTGCTGCCGGTTTTGATATAGCCCCTTCGGACAATAACGTTGGAGGAATACCCATCCTTCCAATGGAGAGTCTGGAAAGCTATATTCAGGACAACAATGTAAAGGCCGCGCTGTTAACCGTACCTGCCGCATCAGCTGCCGAACTGAAAGACAGGCTGCTCAGCGCAGGTATCCAGGGAATATTAAATTTTGCTTCCGTGGAGCTCAAAAGCCAGGATAACTGTATAATACAGAACGTTAATATCGGACTGGAAATTGAAAATCTGCTTTTCCGGGTCAATTCGCTCAAGAAGAATAAACAGACCGGCATTAATACACTGCATTGCCCGGATGAAGATACATGTGAGGGATGAGGTATAAAAAATGACATTGAAAAAACTAACTGAAATACTTTCATGTAATTCGGCATGGGACGGCTGGGAAGACCGGGAGGTTTCCGGAGGCTTTACCTCTGATCTTCTTTCCGATGTAATGGCCCGTGCTGAAGACGGAGACATCCTGATAACAATTCAGGCACACAAAAACACCATAGCTGTTGCCACTCTGAAAGATTTGGCGGCCATCCTTGTAGCCTCCAGCCGCCCGGTCCCGGAAGATATGATCCAGGCCGCAAAGGAAGAAGACATTCCAATACTTGTAAGCGCGGATAATCAATTTGACTGTTCCTGGAAGCTGCACCAGGCTCTTTCAGAATAATCCATGTCCCGGTTTCAGGCCGATCTCCACATCCACTCCTGCCTTTCTCCCTGCGGCGACTTGTCCGCCTCGCCCAGAGCCATAGCCCGCCATGCCAGGGAAGCGGGCCTTGATATGGCCGCTCTTACCGATCACAACACCGCAAGGAATGCTCCGGCATTTGCCGACGCCTGCCGCAGAGAGGGAATTGTTCCGCTCTTCGGAATGGAAGTAACCACCAGTGAAGAAATTCACGCTCTCACCCTGTTTGCGTCTGCCGAAACGGCCCTTAAAGCGGGAGATGAAATCTATGAAGCCCTGGATTCCGGCTCTTTTGATCCGGAATCTTTCGGCGACCAGGTATGGGTGAATTCCAACGAAGAAATTGAAGGGATGCTGGAAAAACTGCTCATTATAGGCACGTCCAATCTTTCCCTGGATGAACTGGGCCCGTGGTGCCGCAGCCGGGGAGGCATTCTGATTCCTGCCCATATTGACCGGCCCGCCTTCGGAGCATTGGGCCAGCTGGGTTTTCTTCCGGACGGCCCTTTTGAAGGCGTGGAATGTACCGTACCTCTGGACAGGTCCATAACCGATCCATGGACTGTAACCGCTTCTTCCGACGCTCATTTTCCGGAACACATAGGCCAGCGGCGCATTGTTTTTGAAGCATCCCGGCTTAATTTTGACGGACTGAAAGAGGCCCTGGCCAGCGGAAAAGTTGAACCGGTTTTCAAACGCGGCTGAAACGGCTTCCGCGGCACAACATAAATAATTTACATCTCATTTACCCGGCCCTCCATCAACATTTTGTTTATCTCTCGTCATTTATTCCTTTAACCGGTATTATTCATTTATGAACAACAAGACAAACACCGTTCCACTGAGACGGGATGTTCCCAAAGAACATACATGGAATCTCGAAGCTCTTTTTAAAGACGATGCCGCCTGGGAAAAGGCGCTGGCCGAACTGGAACAATTAATTCCGGAAATAGAGCAATACAAAAACACCCTTGGAGAATCCGCGGAGAAACTGGCTGAAGCTCTGAATTTTATAGAAAAGCGGCTCGGACTTCTTGATGAAAGACTGGGTTATTACGTTATGCTGCGCCACTCCGAAGATATCGGCGACGGCTCCGTTCAGGCCCTTTACGGACGCTACATGAACGTTACAACACGTTTTTCTGCTGCCACAAGCTGGATAAACCCTGAAATTCAATCCATAGACAGCACAAAAATGCAGAAGTATCTGCAAAATCCCCTTTTGGAAGATTTCCGCATTTCCCTTTCCAAACTCCTGCGTTATAAGCCGCATGTTCTGAGTCAAAAAGAAGAAAATCTGCTGGCAAAACAGGCTGAGTCCGCACAGACAGCCTCCAAAGCATTTGAAGCCCTTACCAATGCCGACATGGAATTCGGCAGTGTTAAAACACCCGGCGGTACAATTCCCCTGACCCAGAGCACTTACTCCGCCCTCATGCTCAATACCGACCGAAGTATCCGGGAAGAAACCTACCGCAAATTTTACGGCGTGTTCAACGGACACAGAAACACACTGGCATCCCTGTATTCCGGCAGCGTACTCAGAAACAAATACATGGCGGAAGTCCGGGGCTATTCTTCGGCCCGGGCCAAAGCACTTTTTCCGGACAAGGTACCCGAAGAAGTGTACGACAACCTCATCAGTTCCGTACGCGCGGGTCTTCCCGCCCTTCACCAATACTATGAACTGCGGGCAGAGCGTCTGAACATCAGCGGAGATCTCCGCCCGTGGGACGTCTACGTTTCCCTGGTAGACGGAGTGGAAATCCGCCATACATGGGAAGAAGCTGTAGAAACCGTATGTAAAGCCGTGGCACCTCTGGGAAGCCAATACGCCGCCACTCTGTACTCCGGTCTTTCCGGCCGATGGGCCGACCGCTATGAAAACAAGGGTAAACGCTCAGGGGCTTTCAGCGCCGGCTCGTTTACCGGAGAACCCTACATCCTTATGAACTTCAAGGAAAACGTTCTCCGGGATGTATTTACAATGATCCATGAGGGCGGGCATTCCATGCATTCCTGGTACAGCGTCCGCCACAACCCCTTTCCGCACTACAGTTACACCATCTTCGAGGCGGAAGTAGCCTCCACCTTCAACGAACAGCTGCTGGCCCGCTATTTCATGGAGAACTACCAGGACAAAAAGCTTCAGGCCTATCTGGTGGGAAAACAGATTGACGATGTTATCGCAACCATTTACAGGCAGACCATGTTCGCTGAATTCGAACGTGACACCCACGCCATGGCCGAGGCAGGCGTTCCCCTGACCGTTGACAGCCTGCGTTCCGCATACCGGCAGCTGCTGGAAGACTACTTCGGCCCGTCCATGAATTTTGAAGAAATAAGCGATCTTGAGGGACTGCGCATTCCCCATTTCTACCGTGCCTTCTACGTGTACAAGTACGCTACCGGCCTGTCGGCGGCAATGGCCCTGTCTCAGAAAGTTCTCAACGGCGGAGAAAAAGAACGGGAAGACTATTTAAACTTCCTGAAATCAGGCGGTTCCCGCTATCCCCTTGAATCGCTGAAACTGGCCGGAGTGGATATGTCTTCGCCCGAACCGGTTAATGCCGCACTCAAACGCTTTGCCGCATTAGTAAAGGAATTTCAGAAGCTCACTGAATAAAGGCTATTTCAGCTTTCCTTCCCATACGGAAACGGCCGCTCCGACAGCTGTCGCAAAAGACGCCTGAGGCGATACAACGTACCTCAGGCCGTTCAGGGCAGAGAGCTTTCTGAAAACTTCTCCGGCAACCGGAAAGGAAGCCAGCTTTCCCACCAGAACCACGGTATCTTTTCCGGCCGAGCCGGCAGCGCCGGCGGCAATCATTCCCACTGTTTCACACACAAGATTTACAACGGCAAGGGCCAGATCGTTATCCGTTATGTCGTCGGACATCTTGCCGAAATTAGCGGCTGTGGTATCCGCCGGCAAACCGGGAATAACACGGGTTGCAATATCCCCGACACTTAAATCCACACGGTCCAGATGCCCGGCCGCGGCCTTCCGGGCAATGGTTTCAATATTCGACACACCGAAGAGTGCCTTGGACAAGCCTATCAGAGTTCCGCCGCCCACACCGGTACCGCCCCAATGAGACATTTGCCCATTATCAACCGTAACAATGGCCGTTCCGGTTCCCAGACTCACCACAACAGCGCTTTCAATACCTGTAAGAAAGACTCCGCCGCCGCCGATAGCCTCAAATTCAGTAACTTTAACAACCGGCAGTCCCAGAAGGGAATCAGAAAGGGCACCGGCACCGACACCTGTTACAGCCAGAGTATCCACATCATCCAGCTGATGGCCGGTTTCCGTCAAATAACGTCCCAGAGCACCGGCAGCTGAAGAAACAGGATCGTCAGCCCGCACAGTACAGGGATGCAGAATGCTGTTTCCTTCAAAACCCACAATATCCGTCGTTGAACCGCCGATATCAATTCCAATAATCATTAGACCATCCTTTCGCGCTCTCGTGCAGTTAATATAAGCCGGATCCGGCAGCAGATCTACAGAAATATGTCTATGCCCGGTAAAAGCACTTATGTTATTATTAAAGCAGAATGTCTCTTTGCACTGGTAATAGAATGCAGGAGGCATTACATGAGTACGGCTGTTATGCAATTAAACGACGATCAACTGGAAGTTCTCGGCAACTACGTCCGGCTCCATATCCATGAATGGATGGGAAGCGAGCGGGAAATGGACTTACGGGAAAGAATTGTCCGCGTGGAAGAATCTCTGGAGAGGCAGTTTGCCCTGATGAAGCAGGGATTCGAATACATGGAGAAGCGCTTTGAGCAGGTAGAAAAACGTTTTGAGCAGATAGACAAACGTTTCGAACAGGTAGACAAACGTTTCGAACAGGTAGACAAGCGTTTTGAACAGATAGAAAAACGTTTCGAACTGATAGACAAACGTTTCGAGCAGGTTGATAAGCGCTTTGAGCAGGTAGAAAAACGTTTCGAACTGATAGACAAGCGCTTTGAACAGGTCGACAAACGTTTCAGCCAGATTTTCACAGCCATTACAGTCGGCTTCATTATGCTGACAACACTTATGTCCATCTATCATTTTCTCGGCTGAAGCCAAAAAAACAGACTCCGCCCCGGGTGCTTCCGTTTACAGCCCCTTCCGGGTAAAATACACCTGCTATGCTGGATTTGAAATTTATCAGAGAAAACGCCGATGAGGTAAAAGCCAATATTACCGCCCGGAACATGACCGCCGATGTGGACGGCCTGCTTCGTCTCTATGAAGAACGCAACCGTCTTATAACCGAAATTGACAATCTGCGCCGTCAGCGGAATGAAAACGCGTCCGCCATGAAAGGCCGTCTGGAACCGGAAAAACGGCAGAAACTCATTGCCGAAGGAAAATCACTTAAAGAAGCCATTGCCCAAAAAGAATCCCGCTCCGCGGAAGTTCAGAACGCCCTCAGCGAACAGGCCCTGCTCATTCCCAACATGGCCCACCCTGACGCTCCGCGGGGAAAAGAAGAAAAAGACAACCTGGAAGTGGCCCGCTGGGGAGAACCCGTCCATTTTTCATTTCCGGCCAAAAACCATACCGAGCTGGCCGAACAGCACCAGCTCATAGACTTTGAAGCCGGAGCCAAAGTGTCGGGAAGCAAATTCTACTTTCTGAAAAACCAGGCCGTTATGCTGGATCTGGCCCTGACCCACTACGCTCTGAGCATTCTGCGCCGCCACGGTTTTACACTTACCCAGACACCCGACATTGCCCGGGAAGAAATAGCCGAAGGCATAGGCTTTAATCCCCGGGGAGAAGAATCCAACATCTACACCCTGGAAGGAACCGGTACATGCCTTGTGGGAACAGCCGAAATTACCCTGGGCGGATACCATGCCGGAGATATTATCAACCTGGATAAGGGGCCCGTTTTTCTTGCCGGACTCTCTCACTGTTTCCGCAGAGAAGCCGGTGCCGCCGGACAGTACTCCAGAGGTCTTTACCGGGTTCATCAGTTTACCAAGGTGGAAATGTTTGTGTACTGCAAAGCTGAAGACTCTGAAAAAATTCTCATGAAACTGCGCGGCATTGAAGAAGAAATATTCCAGGGGCTGAACATTCCCTACCGGGTTGTGGATACCTGCACAGGCGACCTGGGCGCGCCGGCCTACAGAAAATTCGATCTGGAAGCCTGGATGCCCGGCCGGGGTGAAAACGGCGACTGGGGAGAAGTTACCTCCACGTCCAACTGTACCGACTTCCAGGCCCGGCGTCTGGGGATACGCTACAGGGAAGACGGCAAAACCCGCTTTGCCCACACTCTTAACGGTACAGCCATTGCCAATTCCCGGGCACTCATTGCCCTGCTGGAAAACGGTCAGAAAGAAGACGGTTCCATAACGGTCCCGGAAGTCCTGGTGCCGTTCTGCGGTTTTCGGACAATTCCCGGTCCTTATATAAAATGATTTCTGAAGCCCTGTGACCAATGCCTGTTCCCTGACCGCTGAACGTCTCCGGAAAGCCCTGAACGGCAGGCCCGCTGCCATAGCGGAAACAGGCACCGCTCACGGCGGCGATCTGCAGAAAGGTCTGGACCTGGTGGATGCCGCGGCCGATGCCAACGCTGACATAGTAAAACTTCAGGTAGTCTTTGCCCGGGAGATTCTTCCTCCGCAGGCCGGAATGGTTCCCCTGCCCGGCGGCCCCACGCCGCTCTACGATGTGTTCCGCAGCCTGGAACAGCCTCCGGAGTTTTACGCGGCTCTGGCAGAACGGGCCGGCAAAAGAAACATCGGATTTCTGGCCACACCGTTTGGAGAAACAAGTATAAAACTTCTGGAAGAGATCGGTGTCCAGGCCTGGAAAGTAGCCTCACCGGAACTGAACCACGAACCCCTGCTCCGCCGGCTTGCGGCAACCGGAAAACCCCTTATTCTGTCTACCGGCGTATCCATGCCGCAAGACATAGACAGGGCTCTGGAAGTGGTCCGGAAAGCTGCCGCCGAAAGCGCGCACCCCCATGGACAGGCCGGGCGGCCGGCAGAAAAACCGGCAGAGAAGTCTGCGGACCAGCCGGAAGTACAACAGATGCACCGCCTGCCGCAGGTAATTCTTCTGCACTGTTTAACCAGCTATCCCGCGCCGGAAAATGAAGCAAACCTGAAAACCATACCCTTCATGAAAGAAAGGTGGCACTGCCCGGCAGGACTCTCTGACCACAGCCTGCATCCTGTTCTGCTCCCGGCACTGGCGGCAGCTCTGGGTGCCGTACTGGTTGAAAAACATATTACCCTCGACAGAAAAGCCGGCGGCCTGGACGACCCGGTGGCCCTTACTCCCGCAGATTTTTCCAGAATGACCGCAGCCCTCCGCCGCTACGCGCCGGCTGTTTTACCTCTGGAAGCGGCTCTGAAGGAACTGATGGCCGAATATGGAAAAGAAAGAGTTCAGTCCTGCCTGGGAGACGGAGAAAAACATCTGTCCCCCTCGGAAACACCGAATTACGGCCGCACAAACCGCTCTCTCCATGCCGTGGGGGCCCTGAAAAGCGGCACCGTTATAACAACAGAAAACAGCGCCCTTCTGCGCACCGAAAAAGTTCTCCGGCCGGGCATTGCCCCCCGGCACTGCCATAAAGCATACGGCCGCAGACTCCGCCGGGACATTGCCCCGGGAGACGGAATAACCTGGGAGGATCTGGAATGAACCCTGATAAAAAACAAACCGGCGGCTCAGCCGCAGAGGCCCTGCCGGCAAGTACCGGCCCCGCTGTCGTAGACGACGCGGCACTCCGCGCAGCTCTGAAGAACACAATACTCTCCGCCTCAGGCTGGAGAAAAGTCTTTGCTCCCGGCGGAGAAGAAGACAGCAGCCCCGTTCCCGAACCGGTCAACCTGCTTCTGGCACTGGCCATGGGCCGCGCCTGGGGCAGCTGGCTCCGGAAAAACCTTCCTGACGCGGACTCGCCCAACTTCCGCCCCCTGGTTGTAACAGCCACCGACACCCGGCCCACCGGTCCGGTACTGGCGGAAATGGTTATGCAGGGACTGGAAAATGCCGGCTGCCGGGTCCGTTATGCCGGAATAGCCTCCGCCCCCGAAATAATGGCACATTCGGCCCGGAGCGCGGACATTCATGCCTTTGCCTACATCTCGGCCAGCCATAACCCTGTGGGCCATAACGGCGTGAAATTCGGCACAGGGGGAGGCGTCATTGATAAAAAAGCGGCTGCAGGCCTTATTGAAGCCTTCCGGACCATTGTAACAGCTCCGGGAGCCGCCCGGAATCTCATATCCATGCTCCCCGGGAACCTGCCTCTGGAAGTACCGCCGGAAGTGCGGGCGGTAGATACCGCCGAGAAAAAAGCCGCGCTGGCCGGCTACCAGGCTCTTCTGCAAACCATTGCCGAAGGCCCCGCCCCCGCTCAATCCGCCCCCGCAGGGAATCCCGCCCTGCTTGCCAGCCTCAGAAAGGCCATTGCCGCCCGTCCTGTCGGCATAGTGGCCGATCTGAACGGCAGTGCCCGCACCCTTTCAGCAGACCGCAGCTATCTGGAATATCTGGGCGTACAATTCCGTACATTCAACGATACCCCCGGAGAAATAGCCCACACCATAATCCCCGAAGGAGAATCCCTGGAACCCTGCCGGAAAGTACTGGAAAAAGCACACCGGGAAAACCCGGCCTTCATACTGGGATACGTTCCGGACAACGACGGAGACCGGGGTAATCTTGTTATTTGGGATCAGAGTATCAGCGCGGCCCGCCGGCTGGAAGCCCAGGAAGTATTTTCTCTCTCGGTACTGGCGGAACTGGCCTGCGCGGAATGGAACAGACAGAAAACATCCGCCGGACAGCCCCCCTCCGCCATCGTCGTCAACGGCCCCACCAGCCACCGGGTACGGCTTATCGCGGCCGCCTATAACGCGGAAGTTCATGAAGCCGAAGTTGGAGAAGCCAACGTTGTCAACAGGGCTGCCGAACTGCGGAAAAAAGGTTATCAGGTCCGCATTCTGGGAGAAGGCTCCAACGGAGGAACCATTGTCCACCCGGCGGCCGTCAGAGATCCCCTGAACACCATAACGGCCATACTCAAACTTCTCCGCCTGCCCTCATCAGCAGAGCAGCCCGGCCCCTTCGAAGACTGGTGCCGGCGCATTAAGCGTCCGGAAGCCTGTCATCCCGGATTCGGCCCCGCCGACATCCTTTCCACCCTGCCGGAATTCACAACAACGCCCGGCTCTTCACCCAGAGCCCTGGCCGAAGTAAACGTATCCAGCCACGCCCGGCTGAAATCAGCCTGGGAAGATCTTTTCCAAAAAGAATGGGAACAGAAGAAAGAACAGCTCAAAAAAGACTACGGATTTGTCAGCTGGGAAGAAATCAACAACGAAGGAACCCAAAGCCGAAAAGGCCGGGGAAGCAGCGTCCGCTCCGGCGCGCAGACCGGCGGACTCAAGGTTGTCTTCAAAGACGCCCGGGGAGCCGACGCCGGATTTCTCTGGATGCGAGGCAGCCAGACTGAACCTGTTTTCCGCATCATGGCCGAAATAAAAGGAAACAATCCGGAAGCCGAAAAAGCCCTGGCTGAATGGCAGAAAAGCCTGGTGGAACGGGCCAGCGCCGCGGCCTGCTGAGAACCTGAGGCGCGCTCCGCCCGCCAAACATTAACCCGCCGACGCTTCACCGGGCCGGCACAAACACCACGCCGCCGGGCCGCCTCATCAAAGCCTCATCAAGCCGGCCCGCCGCAAAACCCTTAATCTATCCCGACAGCCCCGCGCAGCCTCTCCATAGTGCCCCGGGCCACCTTGCGCGCCCGGGCGGCCCCGTCCGCAAGAATCCGGTCAATCTGCGTCTTGTCCGCCATCAGTTCATCGTAGCGCTCCCGCATCGGGGCAATTTCTCCGTTAATCTTCTCAAAAAGCACCTGCTTGGCTTCACCCCAGCCCATACCGCCCGCACGGTAGCGCCCGGCCAGGGCCGCCTGCTCGGCCTCATCGGCAAACAGCCTGTAAAGGGCAAAGACATTGCAGCCTTCCGGATCCTTCGGTTCTTCCACCCCCTGGCTGTTAGTAACAATTTTCATAATCATCTTGCGCAGCTTCTTCTCCGGCAGATACAGAGGAATATGGTTATCGTAACTCTTCGACATCTTCCGCCCGTCCAGCCCGGGAATACTCATCATTGTGTCACTGGTTTTAGCCTCGGGAATAACCAGAAGCTCCTTACCGTAATTATGATTAATTACCCCGGCAATATCCTGGGCCATTTCCACATGCTGAATCTGATCCTTTCCCACAGGAACAACCTGAGTATCAAAAAGCAGAATATCGGCGGCCATCAGCACCGGGTAAGTATAGAGCCCCATATTGATCTGATGATCCTCCGGAACACCTTTTTCCCGGTTCACATCAACAGCCGCCTTATAGGCGTGAGCCCTGTTCATCAGACCCTTGGCCGTAAAAGCCATCAGCAGCGTTGTCAGTTCAAAAGTTTCCGGAACGTCCGACTGCCGGTATATCAGCGTTTTCTCCGGATCCAGGCCGCTGGCCAGCCAGGCGGCGGCAACCTCATAGGTATAACGGCGCAGAGTCTGTGCGTCCCGGACAGTGTTGAGGGAATGATAGTCGGCAATAAAATACCGGGCCTCCGTGTCTTCCCTGTCCGCCAAGGCCAGAGCCGGCTTTATAGCCCCCAGATAATTCCCCAGATGAGGCATTCCCGTCGGCTTAATTCCTGTCAGTACAACCTGTTTGTTCATAAAGCGGATTATACCCGTAAGCGCCTTTTTCTGTCATGGGGCCCCCTTCCCCACCAAAGGCCAGGCAACTACAATATAAGCGCAGAAAAATCATACCCAGGGGGAACTCCAATGGATATCAAAGAAGGATTAAAGTACACCGAATCGCACGAATGGATACGGGTAGAGGGAAATACCGCCGTCATAGGCATTACCGACTACGCCCAGGATGCCCTGGGAGACATTGTATACGTTGAATTTCCGGAAAAAGGCTCCCCCGTCAGCAAAGACGACGAAGTTGTCAACATTGAATCAGTCAAAGTTGCCGAAGCTGTCAACGCGCCTGTTTCCGGCACAGTCAAAGACATCAACACCGAACTGGAAGAATCGCCGGAGAAAATCAACCAGGAACCCTACAACACCTTTATCTACAGCATTACCATGAACGATCCTTCCGAGCTGGACTCCTGCATGGATGCCGCCGCATACAGGGCATTCATTGACGCGCAGGACTGACACCGCTCAGCCGCATGCCCCTCCGTCAATCCGCCGCAAAGGCAAAAGAGGCCGGAAGAACCATTCTTTCCCGTTCGGGCGAATCCCGCACAGCAGCACTCAGGGCCGTCCGCAAAGCCCTCTGTGAGCAGTCAGCCGCCATCTTTGCCGCCAACCAGGCCGATCTGGAACGCTCAGCCGCCGAAGGACTCCCAAAGCCCCTGCTCAAACGCCTGAAATTCGACACCGAAAAACTCAACCGGGTCTGCGAAGGCATAGAAGCCCTGGAAAAAATGCCCGACCCGCTCGGCACCGTACTGGAAAAACGGGAACTGGACAAAGGTCTCATACTCTCCCGGGTAGCCGGCCCCATCGGTGTAATCGGAATGATATTCGAATCCCGGCCGGACGCCCTGGTCCAGATGGCCTCTCTCTGCATGCGCTCAGGCAACGCCGTCATACTCAAAGGCGGCTCGGAAGCCAGGGAAAGCAACCGCGTACTGAAGCGCATCTTTGCCGAAGCCTCAAGCAGTCCTTCCCTGCCGGAAGGCGGCATGCCCGAGGGCTGGATACAGCTGGCCGAAACCCGTCAGGACGTGCAGGAAATGCTCTCGCTGAACTCACTGATAGACCTGCTCATTCCCCGCGGCTCCAACAGTTTCGTTTCCCGCATCATGAAAGAATCGTCCATACCCGTTCTGGGCCATGCCGACGGCATCTGCCACATCTACCTGGATAAAAAAGCCAGTCTGGAAAAGGCCATCCCCATTATAGTCGACTCCAAAATGCAATACACAGCCGTATGCAACGCCGTTGAAACGCTTCTGGTTCACAGCGATGCCGCCGCTTCAATGCTGCCGGCAATAACCCAGGCGCTGCACAAAGCCGGCTGCGCCATCCGGGGCGATCAAAACGTCCGAGCGCTGCTCGCCGCCTCCCCGCAAAGCTCCTCCCTGCCTGTACAGCCGGCCGGAGAAGAAGACTGGTCCGCCGAATATCTGGATGCTGTTATTTCCATAAAAACAGTCTCTTCCATAGACCAGGCCATCAGCCACATTCACCGCTACGGCTCGGGACACACCGAATCCATCATTACCGAAGATGCTTCCGCCGCCGAAGAATTCCTTTTGCGGGTGGATGCCGCCGACGTATTCCACAACTGCTCTACCCGTTTTGCCGACGGCTTTGTCTTCGGACTGGGCGCCGAAGTAGGCATTGCCACTGGAAAAATTCACGCCCGGGGCCCGGTGGGGGTTAAGGGACTTCTCAGCTACCGCTGGCTGCTGCGCGGCAGTGGACACATCATAGCCGACTACAGTGAAGGCTGCAGAAGCTTCACCCACAAAGAACTATGAGAGAGCTCACCGGTCTGAACAGGGTTGTCATAAAAATAGGCACCAACCTCCTGGTACCTGGAGGCCGGCCCGACGAAAAACGCCTCAGCCGGTTTGCCGGAGAAATAGCCGCACTCCGGAAACAAGACATCCGCCCTCTCATTATCAGCTCCGGAGCCATCGGTTTCGGCGCCCGGGCTCTGGGACTGGACACCCGCCCCAAAAGCGTGGAAATGCGCCAGGCCTGCGCCGCCGTCGGCCAGCCCATACTCATGAACCTCTGGCAGAGCGCGCTCAGCCGCCAGGGACTCACCGCCGCCCAGATACTGCTGCGCCGGGAAAATTTCGACCACCGCGCATCCTACCTGAACCTCCGCAGTGCCGTTGAAAGCCTGCTCAAACTGGGGGCCGTTCCCGTACTCAACGAAAACGACAGCGTCTCCACAGCCGAAATAGGCGGCGTCTTCGGCGACAACGACTCCCTCAGCGCCCACGTGGCCAGCAAACTGGACGCGGGCCTGCTCATACTGCTCACCGACATAGACGCCTTCTACGACAAAGACCCCCGTGAACATTCCGATGCCCGCCCCCTCACGCATGTAGACCACCTTACACCGCAGCTCTGGGCCGCCGCGGGAAGCTCCGGCAGCCTTCATTCCACCGGCGGCATGCTCACCAAACTGCAGGCCACCGAAGTGGCCTCACGAGCCGGCTGCCCCACAGTCCTGGCCGACGGACGGGAACCCGAAATTCTCCAGCGCATCATCAGCGGAGAAGAAGTGGGCACCTTCTTTCAGGCCGGCAAAAAACTGCACGCCCGCTCCCGCTGGATCCTCAGCGCCCGTCCTGCCGGACGCATCTTCATCGACCAGGGCGCCGCCCGGGCCCTTTCACAGCGTAAAAGCCTGCTTCCCAGCGGCATAACCGGAGTGGAAGGTGTGTTCAGCTCCGGCGACGTTATAGAAATCTGCCCGGGCTTTAAGGGCGTAACATCAATGGACAGCGGAGAAATACGCCAGATAATGGGCCGTCATTCCCGGGAAATCAAAAAAATACTCGGCCCCGATAAACCCGAAGAAGTTGTACACGCCGAAAACCTGGTAGCCCTTCCCGGCACGTAAAAAAGCAGACCCCGCATTACAGAGTCTGCCCTTAATATCACCATAAATTGTAAAACATCTGAAACCTGAAAGACGTTACTCAGGCGGCAGTGTCGGCCTTTTCTTCCGCAGGAACATCCCTGATAAGCTTCTCGCTCTTGGCAACCACCAGAGTTCCGACAATATCCCCCGTTACATTCAGAGCCGTGCGGCCCATATCCAGAACCGCATCAATACCCAGAATCATGGCATAAGCCGCCGCAACCGGAGTACCGGCTTCAACCGTTAAACCGACAGAATTCAAAACCATCAAAAGCATAATGGCGCCCGCCCCGGGAATACCCGCAGCGCCAATAGAAGCCAGAACAGCTGTCAGCATAACCGTCAGCTGCTGACCAATGTCCAGCGGCATACCAATGGCAAAACCGATAAACACCGTGCAGATCCCCTGATAAATGGCATTGCCGTCCATGTTGATAGTGGCCCCTAGCGGCAGGGTAAATGAATAGATATTGGGAGAAACGCCCAGTTTCTTATCAACGGTATCCATGGTTACCGGCAAAGTACCGGCAGAACTGCGGGTTACAAAGGCCGTTACCAGAGGCGTGCGGATCTTCTTAAAAAAATCGACTGGATTAACCCGTACAATCAGCAGCAGCAGGGAGTACACCACCAGCATCTGAATCAGAAATGCCGTAAACGCAGTGCCGGTTACCTTTCCCAGAACGCCGAAAGCCTGAGCTCCCTGCTTTCCGAAAACAACCGCAATCAGGGCAAAAACACCAATCGGCACATACTGGAGAACACCTTTTACAACAAGGTGCATCACCTCAGCCACGCCGTTAAAAAACAGATGAACCATTTCTCCGCTTTTTTTAACAATCTCCTTGTTGCTCTGCTTAAGATAGGAGAGGGCTATACCTGTAATAATGGCAAAGAAAATAGTGGGCAGAACTGCTCCGCTGGCCATGGAGCCAAAGGGATTCTTGGGAATAATAGCCAGAAGAGTCTGAACCAGATCCGGCTGGGTCAGTTCCCGGCCGGCAGCCTGTGTGGCGGTTCCCAGCGCCATACCCATTCCCGGCTTAAACACATTAGCCGTCACCAGACCCACACCCACCGCAACAGCCGATGTAAACAGGTAAAACAGCACAATCTTCACCCCGGCCTTACCAAGAGTAGACGGTGAAATACTGGAAGTTCCCACAATAATAGTGGAAAGAATCAGCGGCATAACAATCATCTTCAGCAAATTCACCATTACAGAGCCGAGAGGCGCAATCCAGAGGATCTTTTCCTGAAAAACAATACCAGCTGCAGCACCCAGCAGCAGACCGATAAGAATCCGCAGCAGCAAATTGGACTTAAAGTACCAGTCAAACAATTTGCGTTTCCGGTTTTTCTCATTGATTTCCATACATTTTTCCTTCTAATGTCAATATTAGATTCAAGTATGAACATCCCTCAGCCCTTATGTAAAGGGCACAAACAGCAAATCCGCATAAAATTTTAAGATAAAACCCTGTTCCAAAAACACTATGCATCCGGCCCTAAACCGGCTAACATACCCGGACAAGGGGCGGAAAATGGCCAAACAAATCAACCTGGACAAAGCGGAACTTGTCGAAATACTGGGAAGCGGACTCATACTTGAAATCAGCAAAGACGAACAGGAACGCGTTCTGGTACGCGTGGAATCCGAAGAAGGCGGACGGCGCATCCTTATCAAACAGCACGAAGAAGACGCCCGCTGCATCGTCTACTCCCTCGACACACCGTCTCCTCAAAAACCCGCGCTGTCGCTGGTTAAATAATTTTCAATAACACATTTTTTTGGGGGATCGGTCCCGCCAGGGCGCGCCCTCCGGGACGCTCCCCGGCGGGCCGCCGGGCTTTACGTTCCAATGCCCTTATTCCGGAGGCCTCTCTCCGGCTCTGCCCGCGCCGCCGGGGCCTCCGGGGGCATTTCCACTGCAATCCCTATCCCTTCAGGGTGCCCGGATAACCGGCCTCTTCCAGAACCGCTGTCAGCTCTTCAGCCGGCCTGTCGCTTTCCACCACTGCAGAAGCGCCTTCAAGGCTCACCTCAACAAAACTGCACAAAGGCTCCAGGGCCTTCTCCACCCGGGCCTGACAGTGCTTGCAGCTCATTCCCTCAACGTCAAATTCATATCTGCTCATATTATTACTCCTTTTCCACAGCCTTTCGGCTGTTTTTTTAATTGACAAAGCGTTCAGCACCACCGCAATGGAACTGAAGGTCATGGCCGCTTCGGCCATCATGGGATGAATCAGCGCCATGGCCGCCACCGGCAAAGCTACTACATTATACGCGAAAGCCCAGACAAGATTCCCCTTTATCTTGCGCACAATCAGCGAAGAAATATCCATGGCCTCGCTTATCTTTTCCAGACCGCCGTGAATAATAACCACATCGCCGGCTTCCATGGACAGGTCGGTACCCTGGGCAAAGGCAAAACCCACATCCGAAGCCTTCAAGGCGGCCGCGTCGTTAATGCCGTCTCCGGCCATGGCCGTGCGCAGCTGCTGTTCCTGAAACTCCTGCACAATACGCAGCTTGTCCTCCGGCTGCAGACCGGCCCGCACATCTTCGGGGGCAATACCCACCCGGCGGGCCACCGCCCGGGCCGTTTTTTCCGCGTCTCCGCTCACCATAACCGGACGCACTCCCCGTTTTTTCAGGGCGGCAACCGCCGCGGCCGCTTCCCTGCGCACCGGATCAGAAAGTGCTATATGACCGGCCGCGGCGCCGTTGCAGCGCAGTTCCACCAGAATGGCCGCCTCGTCCAGTCCGCTCCACTGAGGGCTTACGGCCGGCCGTCCCAATTCATACACATCGCCTCCCAGGCGGCCCGAAATACCCTTGCCGGCCCTTTCCTCCACATCCGTCAGCTCTGGAAAAACCTTTCCGTCCTTTTCGGCCCATTCCCGTACCGCCCGGGCCAGGGGATGCACCGAAAAACCCTCCAGAGCACCGGCAATCTTCCGGTAAGAATCACTCAGATCAGACTTAATTACCCGGGGCTGTCCCAGAGTCAGCGTACCGGTTTTATCCAGCAGAAGAACATCCGGCTCTCCGGCCCGCTGCAGGGCTTCGCCGCCTTTAATCAGCAGCCCCCGCCGGGCAGCCAGGCCGCTGCCCACACTTACCGCAACCGGCGTAGCCAGGCCCAGGGCGCAGGGACAGGCTACCACCAGCATGGACACCAGCGCGTACACCGCCGTGGTCCACACCCCGGCCTCCCGGGGCACCGGATAAAACACCGCCCACACCCCGAAAGCCGCCAGCGCCAGCACAAACACCACCGGCACAAATACTCCCGCCACCCGGTCGGCCAGCGCCTGAAGCGGAACCTGCACGCCCTGGGCCTGCTCTACCAGAGCCAGCATGCGGGCCAGAAACGCGTCTTCTCCCACCCGGGTAACTTCCATTTCCAAAACACCGCTTTCCAGAACAGTGCCGCCCACCAGCTCATCGCCTTCGGTTTTGGACACCGGCACCGATTCACCGGTTACCATGGCCTCGTTCACCGCGCCGCCGCCCTGAAGAACCACTCCGTCCAGGGGAATCCGTTCGCCCCCCAGAATACGCACACGCGTACCGGTTTTCACCGACTCCGTGCTGACCATCTGCTCCTCTTCACCGCTGACAATGCGCACCCTGGTGCTGCCGCCGGCCATCAGCCTGCGCAGATCGGCACCGCTGCGGCGGCGCAGACGCTCCTCAATGA